>CEVS01100742.1_pt1 | contig 10582 bp, 18 predicted proteins | sample 361571 | NCBI WGS metagenome assembly CEVS01 (sample SAMEA2623850, study PRJEB7988) | marine metagenome | isolation source: saline water (ENVO:00002010), including | reverse complement strand
TAAAGAATTCGGATCTGCCATGTTTTGCTCCAAAGTAATTGTATGAAAAAAGCCAGAGATGCCTTCACATCCCTGGCCTCTCTAAATAGTTAATACACTAAATATTAGGTATTCTTAGCTGAGTAATCTTTAGAATCTGGTACTGGATTACCATACATGAAGCTGAACTCACCGGGAGCACTTCTTGTTGGTGTTGCAGCGGTATCTGAGGAACCAACTTGGAAACCACCGTTACCACCACTAGCTGCAATACTCCAGAACGCATCTACAGCAGCAGTTGGAGCGCTACTGAAGTTACTTCTCTGGTCAGCAACTCCAAAAGGATTGAAATTACCAGCACGGATAGCAGTAGTTACTCTGACTGTACTTACTTGTTCTTGACGAGCAATACTGCTTGAATGAACTGTATCGTCTGCTGCATTGACTAAGAAAGGTTTGCTAACACCAGCAAGAGTTTCTGTAACTCTTTGGATACATCCGCTACCACCATTGAAAGCAAATGTTCCACCAGATAAAGCTTTGTCTGCATCAGCATCATCAACTGGTGTAGATGCAAATACTCCACCTGTAAAACTCTTACCTAATGCTAAATTATCGATTGAAGAAGCAGATGTTCCTGCATTCAATGCAGTCCCTGCGTTATTTACGGTGCTAGTTGCTGTAACTGCACTTGAACTTGCGTCGGCTTGTACTATGGCCATTCTATGTCTCCCTTAAAAGGTTTGGTTCGTGTGTATATATACAGTACTTTTTACCCCAAAAAGTTGATTTTGTGAGATAATTTTTCTAGTATGTGTATATTATTAGTTTTATAGGCAAAAATCTGCTCATTTGACAATATTAGTTCCACATGAGCATCAGTCCAAGCCTGACCATTAACGATAATATTTAAATGTGGATTCTTCTTTAGAAGCATCATGCTCACTAATATATTATCTGATATGCCATCTAAAGAATAACTAGTAGAAGGATATATAGTACCTAATTTTTTAGTATATAAAATATCAGCAATTTTATGAAGTAATGGTAGTGTAAAAGTTTTATATTCTAGTACATACTTTAAATCAATCTGAGCCTCTTCACAAAGTTTTTTAAATGTATCTACCTCTAACCTAAATCTATCGTATTTTCTGTTACACAGAGCGTGGTTTGGACACACTATTTCTACAGCGTCCACTCCATGTTTTATGGCTTTTTTTACGGCATTTTCTCTTTCTTCATAATCTGACAGACCAAAAGGATAATCTATAATAGTACCTAATTTAATATTACGAGGCATACTTTTTTTAACAAATTTTACATATTGAGGTAATACAGAAATAGTAGAAGGACCATATTGAATAGAATCTAATACTTGGTCTTTTGTTTCTTTTTCGTTGCTTGAAAAATCGTAATATCCATATTCAACGTATCGCAACATTTTATCTTTTTCTATTTTTAAGCTTATCTATTGTACTAAACTTTCTATCTCCTAATACACCGTCAGCAAACCCATAATAGACTGCTTCTTCAGCATTTATAATCCAATCACTTTTATTATCTAGTTGAGACATAATGTGTTTTCTAATAATATGTTTCTTCCAGTTTCTTTCTTTAGCTATTGGACTACCAATACATCTATCAGTAAATATGTTAATCATCTTTAGTGATTCTTTTTCACTCCATTCAAAACTACTTTTAGCAGCTTTGTGATCATTATCAATACTTAAAGACCCGTAATGTATAAGCATGTGAGTATTAGGCATAAGCACTCTAAGATCTGCATATTGAAATAATATACTACTAGCAGATTCTACTTTTCCGTATGCTAGTATAAACACTTTTGAAGCAGATGCATTTATAGTATCCATAATACCCATGCAGTCTTGCCAATCTCCTCCCGGTAAATGCATATGTACTAAGATTGGTTCATTGGATAACTGATTTAAATATCTAATATTTTTTTCAAACATTATTGCAGATCTAAATTCTACGCCAGATTCTTCTTCTGAATCAAAACTAGAATGCAGGTATACTTCCCTACCCTTTGGGTCTATGCACATATTGTGAATATTATGTAAGTCTGTGTCTGTATTATTGCCTATGGGAACCATTATTTATCTCTTGATAAGTATTCATTTATTTGTTCACTTATAGAAGACATTATGTCTCCACCTTCAAATAGTTTACCTATACCAATTCTAAAACGATATCTAGTAAAAATATCTAAAGTCTCTATGCCTCTATGTAGTTCTATAAGTTTACAGATACCACTGTTTAAATCAAAGTTTGTATGTCCAATCCAAAAATTAAAAATTTTATTAGATGCCGTATTATCTGTATATGGTATAATACCCATAGGCGTTACTATAACTTTAGTTGGTTTTTTAAAAAACTCCATACCTTCAGCTTCAGGATCGACATCAATAGGATTACCTTCATCATCATAGAAAATACCGCTTACATCCTCAGAAGTGGTCGTTTCTTCTTCAGGTATAAGATCTAAATCATCTTCCCCTAATGGGTCAGACCACTTTTGCCACACTATACGATAATCGTGAATATTCTCGTTCATACTATATCATAAACCAAAATCGTAAAGTAGCAATTATTCTTCAGTTTTAAAAACTTCTAAAGGAGAAATGATAGGTTTATCTGTATTTTTCCATTCGGATAATTTTTTAACATTACCTATCTCTATTAAAGTATTATGTGCAAACAACGCATTAAAGACATTATCTTTATCATAACATTTTAATGTATCCATTATATCTTCTTCTAAATATCCATTACACAAAGCATGTATAGCTAATGCATAATAATTAGAAATATTTTTTATAGATTCTGCATTATTCTCATTAAAATCTGGCCAATCACACAGAATGTTCATGGTTCCATCCGGATTTACTTCTATAGTTAAAGAGGCCAATTTTTGTACTACTGGCGATGGTTCTTCTTCTATAGTTGTTGACTTAAATAAACTAAAAATATTTTTGATAAAATTAAACATAGCTTCTAATTCTATTTAATCCTTTTTGAATATTCTGTCTGATAGCTTCTCTTGTAACTCCATATTCTTTACCTATTTGTAATAGGGTCTTTTCTTCAAAATAATATTTTTTAATCTGATTACGTTGTTTATCTGAAAGAATTTGTGAATCCAAAAGTTTATTAATTGTCATCTTTAATTGTTCTGATTGCTCTTTACCAGAAGCAATTTCATAAGGGTCTGACAAAGATTTATCTTGTATATTAGACGCATAGGTTTTTGTATCATCATTAGCCATGCTATCAATAGATAAGTTAGAACTATTTTTCTTATACTTATTAGTAATATAGGTTTTAATCGCCCATAGTCCACACTGATTGCGATAAGAGTATCTTGTCTTCTTTTGTCCGTTATATCCAGTTCTGTCCTTATCCCATTTCCAATCTGCTGTCATAAGAGCAGATGCGATATCTGATATAGCTTCTTCATTAGACAAAAGCTCTTTTCTAAGTCCACTATAAAAACTGGGAGCAAACTTAGAAATGACCTTCTTTGCAAGTAGCAAGTACGTATTTAGATTCTCAAACTGTTGGTTTTCCATTATCAAAATCCTTTGTTAAAAATAATTTACTTCTGCGCTTTTTTTAAGGCTTCTGGTGTTGGCCTATCTTTATCTCCAGGTTTAGCTGGTCTATAGTTTTTACCTTCACGAAGCTTTTTCTTTCTTATGTTCTCCCACAAACTTGCAGGAGCCATATCTTCTTTATCGTCTTCAGCAGGACTATACTTTACAAAATCATGTATGGTTGACATGTAATCCTCTGTTACAGCAATTTTACCTTGTAGCCAACTCTCTGTCAAGTTGTTTTTAACTTTTTCATCTGCAATAGAGTTAAGTATCTCTTCAGCATTTTTCATAATAGATGTTAATGCTCCAACATTCATTTCAAGAAAATCCTTTTGATATTCGGACATTTCTGCATTAGATTTCAGCTGATCTTGAACATCTGACATAATTCTTTTGTAACTCATTTAATTCTCCGTGATATAGTTTTTCATGTTGGGATAAATTTTATTAACTACAGTAATTGCTGCTTCATTATCTGAAGGGAAATGGACACCTTGTAAAACTCGAGCTTCTGCACAAAGATTAAGTATTCTCTCAAAGTCTGATTTGTATTTAGGATATTTTTCTGATAACATATTAGACGCTAATGCAGCGTACATTGTGTGACCACTAGGATATGATGCCGTGTGGTGCGAAGAAGTGATAATTCTGTTTATATACATATCGTAGTATGGAGCTATTTGAAAAGGTCTTGCTCTATTATAAAAATATTTTAAGTGATCTACGATTGCAATCATACAACTATAGTATATAGTAGCAAACAAAGGTCTGTCTAGTTCTAGGTTGTGCTTATTAAGAAATGGATAATATATTAGCAAAGGATCTTTATCAACATCTAACACATGCTTGATTTCTTTTTCAGTACGATTATTACTAGCTTTAACCACTTGTTCTAATTCATTTTTTGTTACTGAACTAGAATTAGCTTTGGGTTCTGCTAAAATTTTAAATAGATTTAAGTCTCCAAGTTCTGGAAAATCCATAGAAGCATAAGGAGATTCTAAATAGCTAAAGTATGGATTATACTTTATATTATCTATGTTCATTTTGTCAATTACATGTTGTTCTATTTTAGATATTAATCTATTCATTTTATATTACCAAGCTTTGCAAGACCAATATCTTGCTTTCCATTTTGGTCCGGGATTTGAGCAATTGTGTCTAGCACGAAAACTTTTACGTCTTGCTGGATTAGATTTTTTAATTTTCATATTAGGATCACCAAAGTTTACCTTGACAACATTACCCTTTTCATTCTTTACATAGACACTTCTTTTTTTCGGACCCTTGGGTGTTAAGAAAGGTTTATTAAGTGTAACTTTGCGACCTTGGTATTCCGCACCTAATGCCTTGCCATCTTCATCATATATTTCAGAAGCTTCTATCTCCCAAGTAAATTCATCCCAATCATCGTCCCAAGAGCAGTTTGAGGCCAGAAGGTTGTCGTGTACCTGTTCTATTAAAGAACCTTGACTATCTTCGGTCGCTGTTTTAACGCAGTACGCTATTCGCTGTTCTGTGTCTTTGAACTCTTCTTTAGACTTAGGATCACTCATACAACGAGAGATAAACTTTTGTCTGTTTTCATCGGGATTTTGTTGAGGTAAAGGCATGTTAAAATCCTATTAGATGTAAATAAATTTATAGATCTTGCTATTTTAATACACCAAACAGCTATACTATACAAGAGTATCTACTACTTGGGGTGACATAACTTTGACTATTTGACTAGCAGAATTTTGCCAACTTAAGTTTTTAGCGGTTTCTAAGCCTTTTTCATTTGTCTTGACGTTATTTGCATAACAATACTTCATATGCTCAATAGTTTGATCAATTTGACTTTGACCAATTTTTGCCCATTGTGATGTACCAAAGAACCACTTATTATCTATTGCCAATTCTTTCTCATCTATATCAACTAACAAACTATTATCTCCATTACAGTATTCTGCATGTGCTGAATAGTTGCTTGCTATAACTGGCTTATTCATTGCCATAGTTTCCAACAGTTCTAAATTCCAGCCCTCACCTCTAGAAATATAGATACCACAATTAGAATATGACATTAGTTCTGCAAGATGTCTATGTGTTTCCATTCTGGGGAAAACTTTAATTTTATTTCTTAATGGAGACTGTTCTACCAAATTTAACCATTGATGTTCTTCTTCTTTATTTAAAAAAGGATTATTTGTAGCCAACCAAAGTTCTACATTATCTGTTGAAGTAAAAGCTTTACCAAAACATTCTATGATAGTATCATGAGCCTTTCGTTTTTCCCATTTGCCAATAGTCATGAATACATAATTATCAGTTTTGTTTTGTATGTTATGATCAAAAACATTTGTATCCACACCCATAGGAACAATATGTATTGGCTTTTTGATATCATTCTCTTTAAGAACTTGTTTAGCCCACTCGCATGATACTATAATTTCATCAGCAAAATTAAGATGATGCAGTTCTCTTTGGTTGAATTGATCTACTTCAAAAAAGGGAAAAGCAAAATATTTTCCGGAGCCAGCCCTATTTAACAAATCAAATTGATGCCAAATTTTTAAACACGGAGCATCATACGGGATAAGACTAGCAGCACTAACGGCACTATTGATTAGTTCTGCCTGTTCTTTATTCTCTGGATTAGGCTGACCAATAATACTTAATCCTACATTGTTTTCTTTTACAAGACTAGATAATAAATTATAACTAGCATATCCATATCCCGTAAAACCTATAGGAGCCATTAAATGTAAGTTCATGAATATATCCTATTATGTGTATTGTTAACCTTAATGAATGTTGTATTTTTACCCATATCTTTAATATTTTTTGCTCCGATGTATGTACAGCAACTTCTCAGCCCTCCTAAAATATCTTGTATAGTCTCTGCTGTCTCACCTTTGTACGGTATGGTAACACACTTACCTTCGCTTGTTCGATAATTAGCAACCCCTCCATTGTGTTTAGTCATGGCTTGTCTACTACTCATACCATAGAATTGTAATGATTCTTTTTCTCTGTGCATATTATACTTCCAATTACCATCGCAACCATCTGTGCCTGCTAACATACCACCTAGCATTACAAAATCAGCATTGGCACAAAAAGCCTTACACACATCTGCCGGAACAGTACAACCTCCATCACTACATATGTGTCCTCCAACACTGTGAGCAGCGTCAGCGCATTCCATAATAGCAGAGAGTTGAGGATATCCGATGCCAGTTTTAAGTCTAGTAGTACATACGCTACCTGACCCTATACCTATCTTGACTATATCTACACCTCCATGAAATATTAATTCTTCTGTCATCTCTGGAGTTACCACATTACCCGCCATAATAATAATATCTGGATACCATTCTCTAATCTTTTTGATTGTTGACACAAATTTTTCATTGTACCCATTGGCCACATCAATACATAAATTAGGTTTCTTTTGTAAGTTGTCATATACAGTACTTAGTTTTTCCATATCGGGTTCAGATATACCCATAGAATAAAATGCATACTGTCTAGGAAATTCAAAATGTTCTCGTAATTTTTCTGAGGTGTAATGCTTATGTAAACATGTGACACAATCGAAACCTGACAATATTTTATTCATCGTGATAGAACCTGTTGTATCCATATTGGCAGCCATTATTGGTACACAATTAAGTTCTCTATCAGAATGAGGGAATTTAAAAATCCTATTAAGAGAAACTTGTGATCTGCTATTTAAATCAGATCTTTTAGGTTTGATTAAAACATCATTAAAGTCTAATTTTATATCAAGATCTAATTTCATTGTTATCTCTGAATTGGTTTAATTGTAATTGTGGTAGCACAAAGTTTTTGTAATGATATGATTGCATTGCGGGAACAATAATTTCTTGATCTTTCTTAATATCTTTTGTGGCTAATATTAGTCCATAAAATTTTTCGTAGGTTATTTTATATTCTGCGTTAGATCGTTGGTCATCTGCATAAGTATAAGTAGCAGCATATCCTTGAGGTAGATACATAGAGTATCCATGTTTTTTACACTCTTCACATGGACAATCATCTTTCACTATCACACTCCTCATTAAAGAAATATCTCCCTGATATAGTGTTCTATAATGTAACGGAATCAAAGAAAATCGTTCTATTAGATCATTTTTTTTAAAATCTTGTTTCGCAAAAACTCCTTTACCTTCGGCCTTATTTCTTCTTATGTAAATATTATCCGTACCGAAAGTTGTTATTTCGTCGTCAAGATATTCAGACATTACTACTCCCACTATAAATTAAAAAAGTACCATCTATTATAACTGTTGACATTTTCTGAACTATTAACATGTTCAAGGTAACCATATATATCATTCCAATCAGAAAAAATCATTTGGTGTGGAATAACCCCAAATAACCAATCCGGAGTGTGTTGCTTACCTTGACTGAGATGTACGATTATAGGCTTCTTTTGTCTATTAGCCCAAAAAATCTCTTCATAGGTTCCACAGGGATGAATATTTAAATCTAGGTTTACTATAATAAAATCACTGATGTCTACTAGTCTTAAATCTACAGACCTGATAACTTTCATTACAGATGCAAGTTCATCATACCTCTTCTGTTTTTTAAGTTTTAGTTTATGTGCGTGGGTATCGCTATCTTCTAGTCCTATATCTGTTGGTTTTAGGATAGGATTAAATACTACTGCCTCTAAACTTTCTAGAAATGGAGTTATCTCTTGTCTCCATCCTTTACCTCTATCTATAACGCGATCCATAGCGCCAGCTAGATATACTCTTTGTCCTTTTAGTCTTTGCATATTATTTAAGCATCATAAAATATTGGGAAAAAACCTTTATCGTCTCTTACATAAGTTTTAGCAGGCTTATCCGTTAAGCCCCTGTAAATACCAACCAAAGCACAAAATATAAATATATAATACATAAATTATCTCACAAAGTATAAACAAAAATATTTTTAATATCAGACCAAGAATCTTGAATCAATTCAGACACAAATCTCCAATCTCCACCAGCTAAACCACTACCAAATTTAGGACAGTGTATTTCTACGTTTAAATTTTCATTGTCTTTTCTGTATTGCTTTGCATACATCTTAACATAAGACATACAGTATGTCAAGGCAGCATAATTTAAAGGTCTAGTATTTTTTATTGTTTTAATTTTATTCTGAGCAATCATATTTGCAAAAATAATTTCGTAGTTATATTCAGAATCTTTAGCTACAGTTACAAATTGTGTATATCCCAACTTCATCTTCTGTCCCAACATAGAATAATTTTCTTTAACTAGAGGATATTCTTTAGCAACAGCTGCGGCAAAACCTCCATTAAATAGTCCTATATTATTACAGACATGAGGAACTATTACTGTTGCCCCATTTTGTTTACCTTGGATTCTATCCTTGGTTTCTGTAAAGATGTTTCTCTTAGAAACTGTAGTATACACTGGACGAGTAGAAGTTTTTATAGGCATGTTTATCTTTCAATTTTTCCCCATTTTTTTACAGGACACTCTTGATCTGCCCAAGCTAATTTATTCATAAATATTTTTTTCTTATTGACATTGCAACCACACATCATACATGTGCTGTCATCTATATTATACATATCGCACTCCTGTGTGCAAATCTTAAATCTAAAATTAATTTCTTCTTGAGTACTTTTAGGAAATCCACTCCACACATGAAAGAATAAGGATTTAAGAAATGTTTTTATTTTTATCAGAGTCATCTTTAAACTCCTTTACTAAAAGTATATTACCTTCTTTATCCCTATAAAATAATTCTGCTACTTCTATAGGCTCATCAGATGAGAACCATTTGCAAGCACCTGTGTCGATAGACACTGACATATGGCGAGTCCTACCATTCTTAAAGGGCTTAAAATCAGCAGATAATACATACCTGTGATTTTTCCAGACAAAAATATCCCCTGGCTTTATTTCTTCGATATATTTCATTATATTTATTTATATTGTTCTTGCCAATCTTCCCAGAGTTCATCCTGTTCCATTTCAGCTTTTTTATGCTTAAATTCTTTTTTAACTTTATTTTGATCTTTAACATCGGATGCAAGACCTTTGTTGTTTTTTTTAGAATTTTTTTGCTTATAATGAAATCTTCTGTCTTCTTTATCTTGTTGCATAAATTCCTCGCTTGTTACATACTATCATAATTAGAATAAAACCAAATGTCAAGATGCCAATTTAAAATTTTTTATACTTGACTTGCTCTATGGTAAGGTTATATAATTATGCAGAGGGTGTTAATCATATCTTAGGTACAATTATACCATTTCCCTGATATCTCTTATCACCAGCATATTTGTCTTGTAATGGTATTGCATTCTCAGAAAATTCTTCTATATAACCATTTTTATGTTTCAATTTTATATTTCTATTTTGTTTTTTTCTTAATGATAAAAGTAAAGCAGCACAGCCTACAGCATAGGGGGTCGCCATACTTGTCCCTGTCAATCTGGCATATCTATTTCCCGGTGCAGCACTAATAACATCTTCTCCCGGTGATACAAAATCAAGAGTATTTCCACAACAACTAAAATCAGATACTCCTAATGCATGATTAATAGAACCTATAGCTATTGTTTCTAAAAATTTAGCAGGATAATTTACGTCTGTGGAATTACCAGAATTACCAGCAGCACAAAACACTATAACCTTATTATCTACCGCATATCTTAGTGCATGTTCTAAAGCTCTAGAAGGATAAGGAGAACCCAAAGACATTGTTATTAATTCTGCTCCATGATCTACAGCCCACATAACACCGTTAGCAACGTCACGCATGGAACCGCTACCGTTATCTCCCAAAGATTTAATTGGTATGATTTTAGCTTTAGGAGCAACGCCAACCATACCATAACTATTATCAATTGCAGCTATAGTTCCTGCTACATGACTACCATGACCATTAACATCTTGTGGATTATTATTATTATCGACAAAATTTTTACCAGATAAAAGATTATCTTG
>CEVS01029495.1_pt1 | contig 10587 bp, 6 predicted proteins | sample 361571 | NCBI WGS metagenome assembly CEVS01 (sample SAMEA2623850, study PRJEB7988) | marine metagenome | isolation source: saline water (ENVO:00002010), including | reverse complement strand
TCTCCTGCCACGACTAGACCCATAGGTGTAGACTCTATTTTGGTACCATTTACATGCCCACTTGAAGAGCCAGTTGAGATCAGTAACTCTGGCTCTGAATCCGCAAAGAAGATGATTTTCTCCTCCGCTAGTTCCACATTGTTTTGAATTGGAATCATACTAGCTAACAAAATCACGATAATTGCTATGCTCAGTACTCCACGAGTGCGCATGGTCAATGGTCATGACGAAAGGTGATGAATCCTTTGCTCAATAGTTCATGTGTAATTTGCTCGAAACACCATCAAATATCCAATCGGCACCAAAGGCATCTATACCTTTGTGAGCAGGAACTAACACATTGTAAGTTTCAACATTTGCACCTTCCCCATCAAAATACCACCACCTCAGCAAATCTCCCATTCCATCAGAATGAGAACGCCTTTCAGAAAGCAAATCTGTAAAATCTGGATTTTCATGAATTTCTAAATTATCATGACGAATCATTGGCGGGTTTTCTAGTAACTCAAAATCCTTCAAAATATGAAGCCCGCCACAATTGAGCACCCATTTGCAAATTTCATCTTCACCTGGGCCTTTCAAAATTCCAGTAACCTTGTGTAAATTAGCAGGAATAAGTACAGGTTTTGCCATTGATATATCCAAACCTTTGGATTCTAATTCTGTAAAATCATTTGTTGGCTTCAGAACAAAGGGTCCATCGCCTGAGAAAATATCCAACTCAGTTTGGACATGTTCCACAACTTCGTCTTCTAATATTTTCAGCCTTCCATCGATTACAGCGTAACCAATGAATGCTGCGAATTCATCTAGTTTCCAAATTTTTAGTTCACGACCATCTCTTGACGGAGTTTTTTCTATGTCAAAACTAATTTTCCTTTCAGCTATTACGAGATGTGACCCTCTTGGTGCATCAAATAGCCAAGTTTCCACTCCTGCTAAATCCAATGGAGCAAAACCTTTCCCCGAACTCCAAATCTCCATGCCATCTTTCATTCCGAGCTTAGAAATCTCTGGTGAGACGTCATAAATGCGACCTAGCCAAGAAATCACACCTGGCGCAGTTATTGGTGGCGACTCGGAGTCTATGCTGACGCCTAGCCTCCTCAAGAGAGCAACCAAGTCAAGGGCCATGTACCCTCTTAGGTTAATTCCGTCTTTAATTTCACTCTAGATTACTGTTCAAAGTCAGCAGGTCTGATTCACCCGCATCCAAGACTGTAATAGTCGAGACGCTGAATGGTTTTCCAGACGCAACGCCAAGATCTCTGTTTACCAATAATGTACGATGCATAGTGACTTCAGGGTGCTTTGCAGCAAGGTCGTCAATATACTCCTGAGGGCAGTTAGCTGCTAGAATGATGCATTTGGCATCACCCTTAGCGCATGCATCAATTGCTTGGCGTTGGCCAAACAATAGGTTACCTGTCGTACTTGCAATTTTCAGTTGTCTACTTATATCCATTATTCATTCCTCCACAATTTTGCTTCTCAATGTTGATTCTCACTCTGGAATGTAATACAATTCCACAGATCCTGTACCTAGACTGATTGGTTGACCAACGATAATGTTCTCTGCAACCCCAGTTAGATTGTCTCTTTCACCAATAATTCCTGCCTTTAGCAGGTGGTTAACAGTAACTTCGAACGCTGCACGTGCAAGGATAGAGTGTTTCGTTCCAGAGACACCATGTCGTCCAATTGCGCGTACTTCACCTTCGCTAGTCATAACATCTGCAACCATTAGTAAGTGACGTACATCGACTTCCAAGCGTGCTCCGTCTAGAGTTGCTTGCAATTCATTGACAATCGCTTGGCGAGCTGCTTCAATACCTAGATATTCGTAAATCTCAATGATATTATTGGTGTATGTTCTTGATCTATCGATTCCTTCCATGTCAGAAATTCTCGCAAGATTACTTCCGATGGTAGAGAGATAGTATTCGCCAGTCTTATCATCCAACTGAACGTTAGCACGCTCAATGTTTGGAACACCTTTCAAGCGCATATCACGGATCTTATCTTCCAACTGTAGAAGTTCAGTATAAGATGGCGGATTTTCTGCCAGTGTCTTCATATCTTCCTCGGTTTGAATACCAGGTATTAGTGTCAGAGTTGACGGGTTTTTCTCCTTATCTGCTTCGACATAAAGTCTTAGAGCACGCTCCAATTTATCTTTAACTTCAGCAGGAGTCATTCCTTTCTGCTTCAGGTTACCCTTCTTCAATTTCAGTACCAGACGGCGCTGTGCAACGTCTGTATCAATATCTGCAATATTCACTGTTGTAGTGATTTCAATTGCTGCTGCTAATTTCTTTGCAGCATCTGCTGACTCACTCTTGTCATTCTTAAGACGGATTGTCATAGTAGGAGTGTTAGGGACCTTTCTTGCGTCAACAATTTCAATAATTCTAGGTAGACCTTGGGTTACGTTAACTGTTGCAACACCCGCATAGTGGAAAGTACGCATAGTCATCTGCGTACCAGGTTCACCAATTGATTGTGCAGTGATAATTCCTGCTGCCTCGAAAGGATCAATCATTGCCATTCCTTGAGCCTTAGCCGCTTCTGCAACCAGTGCTTCTGCTTGCTTCTTTGTCAACTTAGCCTTGTCTCTGTTGTGAACAGCTTCTGTCAAATCGTGGATTGTTTGCTGAGAAAATTTCACTCCAGCGTCATCAGCTGCCGACTTTATAGATTTGAATACTGGGTCTTCTGCTAATTCATCATCATAAATGGCAGGAATACCAGCAGAATTCATCTCTGGGGTATATGCCTCTAACTCTTGAACTGTCTTTGCAGTTCTGCGTCGACGAGTACCACGTCGAAGTCTAACAGAAGTTGTTGCAGAGTTATCGCTGGTTGAATCACGACTTGGAGATGCTGCACCGGAAATAATTCCATGGATTCTTGCAGCTGTGTCTGAGTCGGTTTCACAGAACTGAGCGATTTCTTGTGCTGTCAAAATCTTGACATCATCCCACTTTCTATCATCAGCCAACTTGTGAGCAAATTCCTCTGGAACTAGCATGTCCATAAGTTTCTTCTTGGTTGCGCTCTTTACTACCATCACAAATCACCTCCAGCTGCTGCTTCAGAATCACCCTCGTCATATCCAAGATCGAATACTTTGTCGCCTTTGTCAACATATTCATCATCTTTGATCTTTGTAGGTCCGTCTGTACCCAAAGCCTCATCGACGACTACATCGATGTTGAATGGCTTACCATGCACACCACGGCTCGGATCGATTCCATCTTCACCATAGGAGAACTGGATAATACGATCTGCAGTGTTACGTACAGACAGATTTTCGTCATCGAAGACCTTGAGATCATCCATAGCGTTAATCAGCCTACGCTGCATGTAACCGGACTTACTTGTACGAACCGCTGTGTCAACCAAAGATTCTCTTCCAGATACAGATAACATGAAGAATTCTGTAGGTTCAAGTCCACGCTTGAAAGATGAGGAAATGAATCCTTTCTCAGTTGCACCCAGTCCACCACGCTTGAAGTGAGGTAGAACACGCTGGTGGTATCCACGCTCAAGACGTGCACCACGAACCTTTGCTTGTCCAATACTACCCGCCATCATAGTCAGGTTGTCCATCGAACCTCTTGCACCAGAAATTGCCATTCCAACAGCTGCGTTGGAATTGCCCATGTGATTCAATTCATTTTTAGCAACGTCACCAGCAGCCTGCTTACCTTGGTCTAGAATTACCATGATATTCTCTTCTAGTGTTTCTTTTGGTGTTCTTCCTGGACGTGTTTCATATCCACGACCATCTTTACCGAAACTCTCCAATTCCGCACGTACTTCTGCACGTGCTTCTGCATTATGGCGCTCGATTTCGCTTAGAGCTTCAGCGGATAGATCTTCATCGTCAATTCCAGTTGTGAAACCAAGCGAAGTACATGCTCCGATTGAAAGACGTGTAAACTCATCTAGGAACTTTGCACCTTTAGTAGGTCCATTAGTCTGAACAATTGCATCCAAAAGACGACCGTCTTCAGCACCGATTGCACGCTTGTCCAAAGTGCCTGAAACCTTACCATTCTTTACTACAACATCGTCGTTAGAACGGCTTCTAAACCTCAGGTGAATATTTTCAGGAATAATGACCGAAATTAGGTCTTCTCCGTTGAAGTATTCGCCTTCTGGGCCTTTGTGTACCTTAGGTAAAGTACCTGTGTAACCAATGTTGCCCAACATCTCTAGTCCGTGACGCTTAGAAATTTTAGTGTCAGGTCTGGATAGTAGGTAAGCACCAGAAATGTGGTCGTGGATACCTCCAATAACTGCACCACCATATCTTGGAGTTAGGATGTGTTCCTGAACACGCATCAGAATCTTAGCTTCAGCACGTGCTTCTTCTCCTTGAATGACGTGTAAGTTCATCTCGTCACCGTCGAAATCAGCGTTATATGGAGTACAAACTGCCAGATTGAATCTGAAAGTATGTCCTTCCATTACTCTTACTTCGTGAACCATCATTGACATTCTGTGCAGAGATGGTTGACGATTGAAAATTGCAACATCTCCATCGATCAAGTGGCGTTCTACGAGAAGACCAGGTTTTGGATTACCGTTCATATCAACTGTTGACAATCGATCTTCCACTCTTGTTCTCTCTCCCCACTCATTGTCAGGACTACCACAGTGAGGACAAGTTACCTCTAGTTCCTCAGGGTATGCAGTATCTGGGTTAGCAAGTTCGTATTTCCAACGGTGGTGAAGAACTGCTCTTGGATCATCTTCCGCAAGCGGATTACCATCAATATCTTCTCCACGAAGATTTGCAAGAGTAGCTGCCTCATCGATTGCGTAAGATACCATTTCTTCGCCGCCTGCAACTGCTTCCTCGCGGGAAACGTACTTCTTGACTACCAATCCTGGTAGGAAGTTTGGTGCAGGCAATACTTGGTGAAGATCGAATCTCTGGGTCGTTTCTTCCATACATTCTGGATTGTGACAGCGGAAGCCAGCGTTGATTAGTCGGCTTCTCTCGTTGATTCTTACACGGCGCTTGTCGCCACGAATAACATAGTTAACTCCAGGGTGTACATCAGGACCACGAAGGATCATTTGACGCATCTGCTCTCTGTTACGTGTTGTTACTCGAATTGGAACAGTGAGTTCCTTGGCGATCTTTGTAGGCACTCCGACCTCATTTACTCCTAGGTATGGATCTGGTGAAATTACAGACCTTGCACAGAAGTTTACACGCTTACCAGACAGGTTAGAACGGAAACGTCCTTCCTTACCCTTCAAACGCTGAGTTAATGTCTTCAGAGTTCTACCTGAACGATGTCTTGCAGGCGGAATACCGCTTGTTTGGTTATCGAAGTAGGTAGTTACGTGATATTGTAGCAGTTCCCAAAGGTCTTCAACAATAAGTTGAGGTGCACCAGCATCACGATTTTCTCTTAGTCTTTGGTTGATTCTTAGAACGTCGACCAATTTGTGAGTCAAGTCGTCTTCAGAACGGTCTCCAGAATCCAGAGTAATTGAAGGTCTAACAGTAATTGGTGGAACTGGTAAAACCTTGAGAACAATCCATTCTGGTCTATTCTCTTTGTGCATTCCAAGGAAAATCAAATGTTCTTTTGGAATTCCTTGAAGCCATTCACGAATGTCACGTGCGTTTAATTTCCTCTCAGTAGCCTTTGCGCCACCTTGAGCAATGATGTGCTCCTTGAAAGTCGTTGGTTTGTCTAAAACAATCTTACCTTGTTGTGCATCACAGTGCATACAGATGGTTCTTCTAGCTTCAGATGTTTTCTTTTCGATTTCTTTGATGATCTTTGAAAACTCTGTTGAACCGACACCGTGCTTTAGTATAATGTCGTGAACTCTCTTCCTGTAGTAATCCTGCTCAGATGGTTCGTCGTCATTTGCCATACCTGGAGCAGTACCACCAGCACTGTGCAACAAAATCTTACTGCATGAATTGCATGTAGCCTTCAAAGCAGTCTTGATTAGATTTACGAAACCAATGTGGATAACTGGTAATTCAAGTTGTATGTGTCCAAAGTGTCCTGGACTTTCGTCATACTTACAGTTGTCAGTTGGACATAGAAGTCCAGGTTCGATAACACCCATGTGAGGGTCCATCAAACCTTGGCGATATGCGTGACCATCGTCTTTGTATGTATCAGCAGTCTTGACCTCGACTGAGGACATCTGACGGATTTCCTTTGGGTCCATCAAACTAAAGCGGATGCTTGCGATTCTCTTAGGAATCATTGTTGTACTATTTCGGTTCATCTGCGGTCCTCCAGTTCAAGGCGCATTGCCACTCCGAGACTCTTCATCTCGTCAAGTAGCAACTTGAATGCATACGAGGTTTGCACCTTGTAAACCTCAGCTCCATCGCCAAGAATTGGCGACACATACGTTCTGCGTTTCGGATCATACCAAGCGATATGTCCTGATTTAGCGCAAACAAACAAATCGATTCCGTCAGATTCGTCCAAAAGACGGTCCTTGATAACCATCGAAGCACCGTGTGCAATCAAACAGTCACGTTCCATTTCTCCGAATCTAAGACCACCTTGTCGTGCACGACCTTCGGTAGGCTGACGGGTAAGAATCTGTACACGTCCACGACTTCTTGCGTGAATCTTACCAGATACCATGTGGTGTAACTTTTGGTAGTAAATACAACCAACGAAAATTTCAGCAGGATAGGTTTCTCCTGTTTCTCCGTTGACCATTACTTCTCTACCAGTGTGTGCATAGCCATTTCTAACTAAGCTGTCACGTAGGCTTCCTTCTTTCTCTCCTCTGAATGCAGTTCCATCGATTCTGCGTCCTTCCAGAGAACCGACCTTTCCACCGATCATTTCCAGAACGTGTGCAACTGTCATACGAGATGGAATCGCGTGTGGATTGATAATCAAATCAGGGACTATACCGTCACGTGTGAAAGGCATGTCCTCTTCATTTACTAGACGACCAATAACTCCTTTCTGACCGTGCCTTGAAGCGAACTTGTCACCAACTTCTGGAACTTTGTGAGAACGGACCATACATCGAACTAGACGTCCAGAATCTAGAGATTCTGTAACGTAAACGTTGTCGACCCAGCCCTTTTCACCATGGCGTATAGGCATGGATGATTCACGGCGCTCTTGTGCTTGTAAGAAAGCACCTGCTCCTGTTTCTTCCAAGAATCTTGGTGGGCTTGTCTTTCCGACTAGAACATCGCCACCTTCTAGGTATTTTTCAGGATGCGGGAGTCCATCTGCCTCTAGGTGGTCATAAGCACCAACTGGCTTTAGACCCTTGACTTCTTCAAGTCCAGTACCTGGGATTTCAATTTCTTCAACTTGTCCACCAGGGAACCTACGACGTTCTGCGTTGTATGTTCTGTTGAATGTCGAGCGACCGAGTGCACGTTGTATACTCGATCTGTTCATAATTACAGCGTCCTGCATGTTGTAACCATGCAAACTCATCACTGCTACAATGAAGTTTTGACCACCAGGTCGACTATCGAACTTGGTAGTATCCATTGCTTGGGTGTATGTGATTGAACGTTGTGGGTAATGCAAGATGTGCAATCTTGTATCTGGTCGCAATCTGTAGTTTGAGCTTGGTAGACCCAAGGATTGCTTGACCATCGCTGTTCCTCCTGTAACACGAGGTGTAGAGTTGTGTTCAGGGTACGGAATCAAAGAAGCACACACACCGAGAACCAACTGCGGGTCGATTTCACAATGTGTATGTTCAGATGTGTAAAGTAGTGGTACTTCGAATACTGCATCTGTTTTGGTTCCGTTAGGAAGTGCAATCTTCGCCTGTAGATTAGCCACAGTAGCTGAAGGCTCTCCGAGGTTCAACCACGTAATACTAGAGTGGCTTACTGGTCTACCTGCATATTCATTTCCTTCAGGAACTGCTTCAGGTAGAACGAACGGACGAGGTGCGATGTAGAGATCTTCTTCCTCTTCTGCATCAACCCATTCTACAACACCTTCGTTGACTAAATCTTTGAAGGTTAATTCCCCAGAGCCAACCATCTCAAGATGTTTCTGAGTAAGTCTTGGTGCTCCATCATATAGAATTAGTACTGGCCTTAGAATTCGACCCTTGTCGGTATTGATGAAAATATCCTTGTTGACATTATCATATCTAATCGAAACTTCTGAGCGGATAGCACCTCTACGGCGAGCATTCTTGAATTGAGTTACTAGATTCTTTCCACGCTTGTGGACACCATATATGTCACCGTTAACGTGAATTCTGTCACCATCAGTCCAATCATCTGGCTGGAATACATCCATTTCATCTAAGCGGGTTCTGATTTCTTCTTCAGGAACTGCTTCAGAGATATCGATCATTTGTGCTGCATTCTTTACAAGACCACAATTCTGTCCTTCTGGAGTTTCGTTAGGACACAAACGACCCCACTGTGTTGGGTGAAGGTCACGTGCTTCGAAGTGAGGTTGGCTTCTAACCAATGGACTTGTTACACGTCGCATGTGCGAGAGTGCAGATAAGTAGGTAGTTCTGTCTAGAAGTTGACTAACACCAGATCTTCCACCTACCCAATTACCAGTAGCAAGTGCGTGCATGATTTTACTTGTGAGAACGTCTGGTCTTAGACAAGATGTGATTTTCAATTCACGCTTTCTGTTGTGATGGCGCTCAAGTTGGTACTTGAGGTCACGAGCCAATTGTCCCATGGATACACGGAACAAGTCTTCTACTAAATCACCAGCAAGACGAACACGCTTGTTTGCGTAGTGGTCCTTGTCATTTGGCTTACGGCTTGTAATTGCCATTTCTAGAACTTGACGAACGATTCTTCCAAGGAAAATTGCCTTTTTCTTTCTATCTTCAACATTGTCACCCAAGTGAGGAAGTAACTCACGGTCTAGCAACTGGTTAACTCTAGCTTCACGGTATTCTTTTTGCTGTCCAGCAGCGAATTTCTTCTCTAGCCATCCGTGTGCTTCATCCATTGAATCAACAGTATACTCTTCGTTATCCTTTACTTCGTTGATATTAGCAACGATGAACTTGAACGTCTCTGTAGGTCCAGCAATCGCTTGGAATAGTTCTTGATCGTTTTCTATACCTAGAGCACGCATTAGTAGAACGACAGGAATCGCGGTTGTTCCTGCTGTACTAATCTTGACCATAAGCATACCATCACGGCGCTTTTCAACGGTTAGAGGTTTTCTCATACCGTCTCTTTGAGAGAAAATCTTAGCGACCTCAGTCTTCTTAGCGTATCTCTTGTTAATCTCCACCGTAACACGGTTTGGAGCTAAATCTTCCATTGAAATCAATACTCTTTCTGTTCCGTTGATGATAAAGTAGCCACCTGGATCCAGAGGATCTTCGCCTTTTTGGCGAAGTAGTTCTTCCCACATCTTTCTGTCTTCGTCAGAGGTAGTAGGGTGAAGTACACGGTCACCTGCTATGTGATTAGCATGAAGATTGCATCTTCGGCTGCGTACCATGATTGGCATATTTCCAACTTGTACACCTTTTTCAGGTTGAGTTGGAACTCCATTCTTGAAAATAGTAAAGTCCATTCTAACAGGTGACATGTAAGTTAACTTGCGTAATCTGCATTCCATAGGTTGTGAGGGGTGGTCACTTCCATCGGCTTCGCGGATTGTTGGTTCGCCTAGTTGGATATTCTTGACTCTGATGATTATGTCTTGGTCAATAACGTCCAGTTTGATTAGTCCGCCTTTTTCATCTTCGACTTCTTCGTCTGTACCAACTCTGATACTTCGAACAATCTTTTCCATCCTGGACAAAGAATTGTCGCCAGACGGTATACAATCATCGTAAGATGCCAATTGGTGATTGACAAGGCTTCTTTCTCGGAAAAATGATTCAATAATCTCTTTCATAATATCACCTCAGCTCAGCTGCCCTCCACAATTAATCTGTAAGCAACAGAAACACCAGCAGATGGAGAAGGCCTGATTACCTTCAGGACACGATCTGCAAGCCAACCTGCAGGTAGCGGAACGTGATCTTCATCTTCCCCCGTAGCAGCATCGTGTGCTTTTTCTGTGGTCTCCTTAATTACTTGGACAACTGGATCGGTAATCAGAATTTTAGGAAGCAATTCTTTTGCAAGCCTAGATTCTCCTGTTTCTTCGTCAGTAGTGAGAAGGCCCCATGGAGCCAATTCATCTTCTTCATCTCCTACTGCAACTAATTCTTGGTGAGGTACAAGCACATGATTTAGAACGTTAAACTTAGTACCAGCCAAGTCCATATCGTCATCATCTAGAGCTTTTCTGGAAATTGTGATTTTTCGGCTTCTACGCTTTTGTCTGCGTTGGCCTAATTCTGCTAGTGCATTCATTGCGCCAGTGAATATTTCATCGTCTTTGGAGACTCCCAAAACGGAGGCGATTTCATCGGCAGGCATTGCCTTGATATCAGTCATATTGCGATCCGTCGCAAGTTTGTGAGCATATTCCTCAGCAATACCCATCTCCATTAATCGCTTCTTAGTTGCCGACTTTACTACCAAAAATACACACCCCGCTTAGCCCTGCCTACACCGGTCCTGTCTCTTGTCAGGCGGGCCTGACGGGGTTCGAA
>CEVS01197906.1_pt1 | contig 10591 bp, 8 predicted proteins | sample 361571 | NCBI WGS metagenome assembly CEVS01 (sample SAMEA2623850, study PRJEB7988) | marine metagenome | isolation source: saline water (ENVO:00002010), including | reverse complement strand
CCAAGAACAGGAATGTCTTGGCCAGATGAGGATGCAGCAAAGGCTCAAAGAGAGAAAATTTCTCAATTGAGAAAATCGATTTGGCAATTAGACTCCAAAAATGAATTACGGTGGCTTTTTGTCACTGACAACGACATGAACTTACACGGAGAAGGAGCGATGCGAAGGTTGCTATGGCAGCTTACTTCCCGCTTTGCTGTTGAGCGAGATTTCATAGTTGAAGACGGCAGAATCTTCTGGGACGCCACAACTCCGATTACCTCACTCGAAGGTCCAACTCCCGTGAGAAGATGGCCTGCAATAACTATGCACGATCCTGAGACTCTGGCTGCGATAGATAGATTTGATTTACCGCCATGGCCAGACAACTTGGTGATGTGAATGGACCTGAAACAAATCGCATCATTCGTCAAAATTGAGCACACATTGTTCAGCCTACCTTTCGTTTTCATTGGCGCATACATGGCAGGCGACCCTAGCCTTGTCCAGCTCTTATGGATTCTAATTGCCGCTGTCGGTGCCCGCGGACTTGCGATGGGCCTAAACAGAATAATTGACAGAAAAATAGATTCTGAAAATCCACGAACTGCGAGCCGTCATCTTGCCTCAGGATCAATGTCTTTGAAGACAGCGTGGATATTGTGTGGAATATTCTTGATTATGTTAGTTGGAGGCGCTGCAATGCTCAACCCATTGTGCCTATACCTCGCACCAATACCAGTTGTGGCATTCATCATTTACCCATACATGAAGCGATTTACTTGGATGTGCCATTGGTGGCTAGGTGGGTGTCTAGCACTTGCACCTGCAGGAGCATGGGTAGCAATTACCGGTGAAATTTCATCTAATTCATGGTATCCTGAATTACTATCAGTATCGATAGGAGTGTTGATTTGGATAGCAGCATTTGATTTGGGCTATGCTCAAATGGATATTGAAAGCGACAAGAAAACCGGTGTCAATTCATTCCCTGCAAGATTTCAGCCACCAACAACAATGGCAGTAATGCTCTTTTCAATACCAATTTGGGCCGCTGCATTCTCAGTAATATCAGTTCTTGGAACCCTAATTTCTCTGGGCTTAGTCACAATAGTACTCGTCGCATCTGGAAATCAATTCCAAAAGTGGTGGTTTAGAGCCCATGTTTCTACAGGATGGATTCTTTTGTTTGCAATGCAACTTTCATAGAGTGGCGATAGTCTCCTAGAATCATGAATCCGATAGTTAAGTCGTTATTAGAATTCAATCAAGCATTCGAAATTCCAAAACTAGACCAACCAGGCCTAGGTCCAAGTGACCTAATTGAGTTGAGAATTAAACTGCTAACCGAAGAAGTCCAAGAGTATGCAGAAGCCGCTAGAGCAGGAGATCTTGTTGAGGTCCTGGACGCACTTGCAGACATTGGATATATTCTTGCAGGGACCATCATCAATCATGGAATGCAAGACATATATGATGATGCTTTTAGTGAAGTACATCGTTCCAATATGGCCAAATTAGTTGATGGCAAAGTGATTAGAAGAGATGATGGCAAGGTCTTGAAACCAGAAGGATGGCTACCACCTCAACTAGCACAATTTCTCCAGTGAGTTATTGAGTATGCACCATTTGGACAGGCCATGCGCACCGCATTGGTTACCGGAGGGGGTAGAGGAATTGGTGCGGCAATCTCGAAACAATTAGCATCAGACGGTTATCGCATACTGCTAACATATTGCAATTCATCTAAACCTGCTGAAATGGTAGTTGATGAAATACGGAACTCAGGCATTGATGCTGTTGCAGCGAACTGTGATGTCACCGATGCTAGAGAAGTGGCGCTACTCGCAACTCACCCTTGGGTTAGCGAGGGCATCGATGTTCTTGTTCTAAACCATGGCAGATATGACCGAATCGATGCTAAAGAACTCGAACTCGAACACCTACGAAGAACAATGGCAACTAATTTTGAAGGGGCTTTTTTGGTATGGGATGCAACAAAGTCTAGCCTCACAGAAAATGCCAGAATTTGCGTAATCGGTAGCCAATTGGGAACAAGAGGGTCGGCACATGGAGCCGATTATTCTGCGTCCAAGGCAGCATTATCAATCTGGGCCAGATCCCTTGCTCAATCTCTCGCACCTGAAGGAAAGAGAGTCAATGTAATCGCACCTGGGTTTGTCGATACTGATATTTTATCAGGAGATAGTCCACAAAAGAGAGCTAGTCGTGAAGAAGAAGTTCCTCTCAAAAGAATCGGTACTCCTGAAGATATTGCGGGTGTCGTTTCGTTCTTGGCAGGAGACAAATCTAGTTACATCACCGGGGCTGTAATCCATGTTAACGGCGGATTATATCTGCCATAGGAAGTGAGGAAATGAGCGACCCCTTCGACATCTCGAAGGCCCTAGAAGGGGCGGTTGAAGAACACCTTTCACCAGAGGTTTCAAGATTCAAAATACACTCCGAATACGGCACCGCTGGTGACCAAGAAAAAGCAATTGAAAAATTGATTTTTCAATTGGAAAATAATCAAGAAAGATGTGTGCTTTTAGGAGTCACCGGTTCGGGAAAAACCTTCGCGATGGCCAATATAATTGAGAGATTAAACATACCAACATTGATCATGAGCCACAACAAAACATTGGCTCGTCAGTTGTACCAGGAAATGGCTGGGTTATTTCCTGAAAACGGCATCGAATATTTCGTATCGCATTATGATTATTATCAGCCAGAAGCATACTTACCAAAACGGGATTTATACATAGACAAAGAATTGTCAATCAATGAAAGAATCGAGCAAGAACGATTCGCGACGGTTGCTAGCCTTGTAAGCAGACCTGATTGCGTAGTTGTTTCATCTGTTTCTTGCATTTATGGTTTGAATGCCCCCGAAACCTTCCTTTCCTATCATTGTAGAATCCATGTTGATCAAGCAATAGAGCCTAGAGACCTGGTGAGAGAATTAGTCGCACTACAATACGAGAGAACCACTACAGAACTCGAGCGAGGACAAGTTAGGTTACGAGGAGAGAATCTTGACGTATGGATGCCAAGCCGAGATGACCCACTTAGAGTTAGATTTGGATTTGATGGAGTAGAACATATCCAAATTTGTGATCCTGTTTCTTGGGAAATTCTTGATGAATTGAATGAAGCGTGGATTCACCCGAAGGAATTTTTCATGGTATCTCCTGAAAGATTCGAAGAAGCGCTAGAAAATATCGAGACTGAACTTGATGGAAGAGTTGCTGAATTAAAGAGTGAGGACAAGGAAATTGAAGCTCACAGACTACAACAAAGAACTCAGTATGATTTAGAGATGCTTAGAGAAGTTGGCCATTGTACTGCTGTTGAAAATTACTCAATGCATTTTGATGGCAGAGAGTATGGAGAGCGCCCGTATTGTCTTTTGGACTTCTTCGCAGCAGCAGCAAAAAGATTCCACGGAGATCCTGAAAAATTCTTAGTGATAATGGATGAATCACACGTCACACTACCCCAGACCGGGGGGATGTATGCGGGCGATAGAAGCAGAAAATTAAACTTGATAGAACACGGATTTAGACTCCCATCTGCTGCAGACAATCGCCCTTTGAAATTGAAAGAATTCCAAAAACTAGTCCCTCAGATGTTGTACGTAAGCGCCACACCTGGTGAAAGAGAACTACTTCATCTATGCGAGGTTACTGGCCAAGATGCTCCTACTGGACTAAGGCACGTTTCTGGAGGAGGAGGAGTGGATGAAGCAGAGTACTCAAAGAAACATCCAGATTCCGAAAGCATGTTTGACATGCTACAGATGATCGAACACATTCCTAGAATGGAAATACGGCCTACTGGACTGCTCGATCCTGAAATCGAGGTCAGAGGAACTGAAGGACAAGTCGCTGATTTGCTATCAGAAATTAACGCAAGAATCAAACTGGGAGAAAGGACGCTTGTTACAGTACTTACAATAAAATTCGCAGAAGAGGTTGCTGCCTACCTCAATAAGATGGGAATAAAAGCACACCATCTTCACTCCGAAATAGATACTATTGAGCGAACTGAGATTCTGAATGCTCTACGAATTGGCCACATAGATGCAATTGTTGGAATAAATTTGCTAAGAGAAGGATTGGATATTCCAGAAGTAAGCCTAGTAGCAATCTTTGATGCTGATCGCCAAGGATTCCTCCGTAATGAGAGAAGTCTTTTGCAGACAATAGGAAGAGCTGCCAGAAACTCCAAGGGAAAGGTGATTTTGTATGCAGACTCGATGAGTCCGCCAATGAAAGCCTCAATCAAGCAAACCCTGGAAAGAAGAGATAGACAAATCGCTCACAATGAGAAATTTGGCATTACTCCGAAGACTATCAAAAAAGCACTTCCACAGATGGGGAGTGATATTGATGAATTGATTGCTGGCACCGCTGGCGGTAAGAGATTAGTAGCATCTAAAGGAGGTAGAAAGGATGGGGATTGGGCTAGTAATCTTAGGGTTGGAGCAGGTAAATGGGCACGCTCAAATTCGGTTACAAACAATATTTCACAACCAATTGAAGAATTAAATTATTCAATTGAAGAATTAAAAGAAATGATGCATCAATCTGCACTAGAATTAGACTTCGAAAGGGCAGCGATGTTGAGAGACAGAATTCACGAATTAGAACGTAAGTAATCCAGTCACGGGTTTCATATGTCAAAGCCGAGTGCACCAAACCATGGCAATAGACCCAGAGTCATTTGACGAGCCTGTCAAAGACTATGATTTTGATTCACTGGGCGATGCTTCCTCACTAATAGACCAGATGGCGACAGCCGGTGGATTCACTGCAACTAAACTGGCCTATGCAAGAGATATTCTAAGACAAATGAATGAAGAAATAAATGAGGCGGGAGCAGATCCTGCCAAAGTCACGAATTGGTTATCATTTCCGGCTTGCTTGTGCGCAACAGGGACTCGTGGTTTCTTTGTCGAAGCGGTGAAGAGAAAGATGTTCAATGTGATATCAACAACTTGTGGAATGCTAGATCACGACATAGCAAGGGCGTACAAGCACTATTATCACGGAGCATTCGAATTGGATGATATTGAATTAGCCGAACATCAATTGATGCGTCTAGGTAACGTGATTGTTCCAAATGCAAGCTATGGAGAAATAATCGAAGCGGTTGTATTGCCTGTACTAGAAGATATCAGAAACGACAGGCTTGCTGAGACTGGAAAACAAGGAGCAGATGCTTGGCTTGGATTTGGCTCAATTCATTTGGTTTGGGAATTAGGAAAGAGAATCGGCACCCCGGATTCTCTAATTTATTGGGCTTACAAACATCAGATTCCGGTTTGTATACCTGGAATAACCGACGGCAGCATTGGAGCGCAGTTGTTCATGTTTAGGCAAAAATATCGAGATTTCCACATAGATACACTTGCAGATGAACAAGTGATGAGCGACTTAACATGGGATGTTGAGAAATCAAACGCTCTAATGGTTGGGGGAGGTATCTCGAAACACCACGTAATATGGTGGAACCAATACAGAGGAGGCCTAGATTCTGCAATCTACATTACAACTGCTCCTGAGCACGATGGTAGCCTCTCAGGTGCACGCTTACGAGAGGCAATCAGTTGGGGCAAGATGCGTCCTGAGGCGCCAAACGTATGTGTCGAAGGTGATGCTTCTGTTCTGCTGCCATTACTGGGTGCAGATTTATTCAAAGGTGAGTGAATAAGAACGGTTTTTGTATCATCATTGATGATTTTAGCAAAATTGGCTAGATCACCACTGGCATGGCTCGAGATGTGTTTTACCACCCATCATAGGAACTAGACATTCTGGAACTCTTACTCTACCATCCTCTAGTTGGTTCTGCTCCATAATTGCAACTAGAGCTCTGCTCGTGGCAACTGCTGTTGAATTCAATGTGTGGACTGCTGCATTACCATCGCTGGTCCTATATCTCATGCGTAGGCGGTTTGCTTGATAGTCGGTGCAGTTTGAACAGGATACGATTTCCTTGAATGCATGAGCACCAGGCAACCATGCTTCCAAATCGTACTTCCTGGCAGCCACAGTTCCCATGTCTCCAGTACAGATGTTTACAACCTCGTAATGCAATCCCAATGCATCCCATAAGTCAATGCAATTCTGTAACAAATCCTCATGGTGATCCCATGATTCATCGGGATGAGAAATAACAATTTGTTCAATCTTTGTAAATTGATGGACTCGCCAAATTCCACGGTCTGAAAGGCCATGTGCCCCTACTTCGCGACGGAAACAAGCACTGACGCCCACCATCTTGATAGGAAGGAGGCTCGGTTCGATTACTTCGTCCATATACATCGAAGTTAAGGGGTGTTCACTGGTTGCTATCATGTATAATGGATCGGGAGTAATTCCATACATCACTGTTTCAAAGTCTGAAAGGTCGGTGACGCCTTCATACGCTTTACGATTCATCATAACAGGAGGCTGAACAAATGTGAATCCTCTTCCTACTAGAAAATCAACCGCATATGCTTGAAGCGCCATCTCCAGACGAGCCAGATCTCCTTTCAGGAAGAAAAATCTGCTTCCTGCAATCTTTGCAGCCCTCTCTAGATCCACCCATTTATTCAACTCGATTAGTTCGTTGTGAGTTTTTGGCTCGAATTCGAAATCAGGCTTCTTACCATGAAGAGAATGTTGTGTATTTCCTGATTCATCTTCACCAACAGGAACTGCTTGATGCAAAAGATTGGGGATTCGCATTCTAATGAGATCGCGCTGTTCGAGAAGAGAATTTGCCATTTCATCTAGTTCAGCAATCCTATCGCCCAAATCCTTCACCTGAGCCATAATTCTATCCGCTTCTTCCTTGTTACCACTCTTCTTTGCATCTGCAATTCCTCGAGCTGCTAGATTACGCTCTCTACGTCCATCTTCCATTTGTTTTTGAGCGCCTCGCCATTGCTCATCTAAGTCGATGACTTGGTTGATTTTATCGTGTGGAATTCCACGCTTGTCGTGATCTGCACGGATTTTATCCGCATCATTTCTGAACAAGTCCATACTTAACATCAAAACACCTCAAAACGAAATTCCAAAGCTGAATGCTGCGCTTCCAACAAAGATTAGGCCACCTATGATGTATCCGAGGATTGCACCACCGTTCAACAAAGGAAGACCTGCTTGCGGTCTACCCGATGCGACATAGGTCATCAGAACAAAGTAACCAACCAAGCCGCCAATTAGAGCAGAAATTCCGACTGCAAGTCCACTCTCAGAAATGTAATTGACACAGGAAATAACCAACATCCCAGGGAATATTACGTCTCCAAGACCCATGAACATCGCTTCTTTGGGTTTCTTTCTCTTGACCAATTTAGGTTGGTCTTCACTAGGTGTTTTATTGGCCTCTACCTTTGCTTCTTTTCTTTCAGGATTTATGCTATCCTTTTCGTCAAGCATTGAGTATCCACTTTCTTGTGGAGCAACCAACAAGATTGGTAGGTTGAGACCAATCATAGTATCTGCCAACTCGAGCATATGCTTTGAACGATATACCGCCCAAGCATCATAAATCGCAGCTAGAACCATGAAAATCACAATCAAAGTTGGGACAAATGTAACTCCAAGCATTACAATCACTCCTGCTCCAACCAAAACACCAACAGTGTTTACAATGTACCATTCAGGCCTAATTATCAAAGCAGTCATCAGTAAAATCGCTAAACCAATACCAACTAAGAACGCAGTATCGTCCCATTGAATTCCATATGAATTATACATTGTATCTGGATTGAAAACACCGCTACTTACAACCATACCTTTGGCATTCAGGCCAAAGTTGATGATTTCTCCTTCTTCAGTGGTTGAAATATTGTAACCATCTACAATAAATGTTGAATTTGGATTTACTTCTTTATCGATTGTAACATATTCAATCATAGACTTGTAAAATAATCCGTGGATTCCATCCCCATCTGCGATCCAGACTTCATCACCATTTTCCCTATCAATATCATAACTAGCGATAAAGACGATTGGCCCAGTAAAAGAATCTCCACCTTTGAAGCGCTTTTCTTCTGTTAAGTTTCCATCCTTGTTAGAATCCATAACCCAGGCGTCAATTTCACCATCTTCGTGTCCTACCATGGCAAGAATTTCATCATCGCCCCATGGGCTAGAGACTACATTTAGTGCAGAAATCGGGTTGTTTGCTTCGGAAACGTATAGCCACTCAAGCGAAGCTTCATCGTACCACTCAGGAGGAGCAATACTCCCGCCACCATAACTACCTGCTGTTTCCTCAAGTTCAATCATAACGACTCCGCTGGCTGTTCCAATTAACCATGTTTCAGAATCATATTGACGGTTCATGAGAGCTTTTCCATTCATATCAATTGGCGGATAAATCCATTCAGCAGCCTTCCTGTGTAGTTCAGTGTCATTTGTGTAATTGGATTCGACAAGTTCCCCTTCGAATGTATTTAATCGAACTATGGTGTTCTTTAATGTAAGTACGTATACTGCTCCTTTCGGCTCACCAGTTTCAGCATCTGGATCTTCAATCACTTCAAGGGCAGAAACACATGGGCCTATATCTTGATTCAATGAAAGTTGTAAGCTTCCATTCCAAGTATCAACATCAAAGCAGGCATATTTACTCATTACTGACCCGTCTTCTTTGTTCAAAGTCCAAATCCAGGCATCATTGTTTACCGTGTATCCAAATTCACCTTCTGCAACAGCAAATATATCTGGACTACCAGGGAATGATTCCAGAGACGTTGACCATTCTAGCGAAGTGTTTAGAGACCTTTTTGAAACTTGCATAGTATGATTTGATACATTGTCACCATAAACTGTTTTGTGAGTAATCATTGTTCCATCTGAATTTACAGCGAATAATTCTTCTTGTATGTCTTCAGATTCTGTAAATTCAAATGCTTCTGTCTCTACTTCTGGAACAAGCAAAATATGTGCTCCTGGAACTGTTGTGTAGCATAATGCCAAGAACAAAACAAATAGAATTCCGTATTTGATGAAATGTTGCAAATGGTTCTTCGCCAGCCATAAAATCATGAATGTGAAAGCAAATATGGCCACTAATTCGAGAGCAATCCATCGAACTTCAGTTGAACCTGATTCGCCAAATGCTTGTAATCCAGCGGCATCAAACCAAGGTTGTAGCCAAATTCCCAAAACAATTGTGACAATGAACATCAATGCCATGCCAATCATACCCGGGGCTTGTTCGATCATATTGGCTAGAAGGCTGTCCTCTTTGGCCAATTCACGCTCGACGCGCTTTACGTGGTCGGTAGATTCGGACTCTCCCATGCTTCTTACCGAGAACAAGGGTGGTTTTCTAATCATTGGATATACTGGCCCCTACGGGGCCAATGAAAGAAAGTAGTCCAAGGGAGTGGTTGAAAGCTTCGAAAAACAAGGGAATGTCCCTTGGCCTAGACAGAGTAAACGCTGCACTAGAAGCCCTTGGCCGACCAGATAAAAGCATGGATTGTATCCATGTTGCTGGTTCAAATGGCAAGGGAAGCGCTTGTGCGCATCTTGTTGCTGGCCTAGTGCGAGCTGGATACAAGGTTGGTTTGTTCTCTTCACCACATTTGATTCAAATTGAAGAGAGAGTCAGAGTTGATGGGAAATCAATTTCATCTGAAGAATTTGACAATGCTCTAGAACGCGTGAAGGATTTAGGTCATGATTTGACTTTTTTTGAAATAACATACCTTGTGTCTTTGATTGCTTGCAAAGACGCAGGGGTAAGGATAATGATTCTAGAAACTGGCCTTGGAGGTCGATTAGACGCGACTCGCACAGCAGATGTTGTTGGATGCCTAGTCACTTCAATCAGTCTAGAACACAGCGACATACTTGGAGATACAATCGAAAAGGTTGCTAAAGAGAAGGCCGCTATTTGGAGATCTGGAGTTCCTATGTTGATTAGAGACCCAGGTAGTGCAAAAGTACGCAATGCAATGCGTGAAGAAGCAATTAGCGCAAGATTCTACAATCCTGAAAAATCAACTTTCATGGATGAAGCCGCTGATTTAGCCGAAATGCTCTGTAGAATGATTGGATATTCGTTTGTAAGAAGACCGATATCATGGCCAGCTAGAATGCAATTGATTCAAGGAGAACAAAATTACCTCCTAGAAGCCGCTCATAATCCTAGTGGAATGGCTAGAGCAATCCCCGAAATCGCTGCAATACTACCTAAAAAATGGTCTCTTCTACTAGGCACATCTCCGCAACAAAATATGGATGATTTTCTATCCCCTATAATCGATTTAATCAGAAAATTCCCCCCTGTGGAGATAATTACAACTGAGCCTCAAAACGGCCGATATCCGGGCGTTGAAGAACCATTAACCGGCGTTACACACATCGAAAAGCCGTCTGTTGCAATCGAATCTTTTGAGGAAGAAACCGAATTGATAGTTGTAACTGGCTCATTGTATCTGTGCGGAAATATCCTTTCATACTTGGGAATAAATGCCGACATAGTTTCTTGAATGTGGAGTTTGTCAGTTCACTTGGGGCGAGGAGATGTCTAACAAATGGGACCACCGGTTTATCGAATTAGCCAATCATATTGCCCAATGGAGTAAAGACCC
>CEVS01195926.1_pt1 | contig 10593 bp, 9 predicted proteins | sample 361571 | NCBI WGS metagenome assembly CEVS01 (sample SAMEA2623850, study PRJEB7988) | marine metagenome | isolation source: saline water (ENVO:00002010), including | reverse complement strand
AGAAAAAATTAAACTTACTCATAATTTTTATCAATAAAATTTTGATTTAAAAACTAATTTCTTGTTGGCAACCCTTAAAAAATACAGGCTTCATTTTTTTTCAACTCTTATATTTTTGGTTATAAATTCAATTTTAAGTGCTGAAAATCAATCTATTATATCCTTTATTCTAATTTTCTCTTTTGGATTAATACATGGTGCTAACGATATTCAATTAATTCAAAAAAAAACACTTGATTACAGTGGTAAATTCTTTATTTATTCAATTTTACTATACACTTTTATCGTTTTAATAGGGATTTTAATCTTTTTTTTTGTACCAAAGTTTGGACTTCTTTTCTTCATTTTTTTTAGTTCTTTTCATTTTGGTGAACAGCATCTAGGCATATATGATATAAAATCAAAAAATTTAATTATTAAAAACACCTTATACATTTCATATGGTTCAACAATATTAGGTCTTCTATTTTCGCTTCAATGGTTGGACACGCATGTAATTATATATGAAATTTCAGAATTATTTATTTCAAAGAATATTATGGAATTATTTTTTTACTCAGGATTTTCAGTTTTTTTTATAATTTCTCTTTTTTACAAGAACTTAAGAAGATTTTTATGGATTGAAACCATGCTTATAATTTTTTTAGGTTTTTTCTTTTCTAAAGCATCATTATTACTTTCTTTTTCGGTTTATTTTGTTTTTTGGCACAGTATTCCTTCGATTTTAGATCAGTTGAATTTCTTATATGAAAAAGATAATTCTAGAAAAATGAAATATTTGTTGTCATCAATCCCATATTGGATTATGTCTATATTAGGTCTTTTTGGTTTTTATTTTTATTTCCATACAAAACCAGAAACATTTTTACCTCTATTTTTCTCCTTTTTGGCAGCTATAACTTTTCCTCATACAATTGTTATGGGATGGCTAAAAATTTATAAGCCTAAAACAAAAAGTAAAATTTAATTAAATGTATATTTATAAACTTATAAAAACTAGAAGTTTAAGATGTTTGATAATTTAAGTTCAAAACTGGAAAGAGCCTTTAAAGTTTTAAAAGGTCAAGGTAAAATTTCAGAAATAAATGTTGCAGAAACAATAAAAGAAATTAGAAGGGCCCTGTTAGATGCAGATGTTAATTTCAAAATTGCAAAAGAATTCACAAATAAAGTAAAAGAGAAAGCCCTCGGAAGAGATGTTTTGAATAGTATAAATCCAGGCCAATTAATGACAAAGATTGTCAAAGATGAACTCACTAATCTTATGGGTGAAAAGGCTGTAGGACTTAATTTAACAAATAAACCTTCAATAATTTTGATGTCTGGACTTCAAGGTTCAGGAAAAACTACTCTAACTGGAAAATTAGCTCATTTTTTAAAAAATAAAAAGCATAAAAAACCTTATTTAATTGCCTGTGATATATATAGACCTGCTGCAATTGACCAACTTGAAGTTTTATCAGAAGATTTAAAAGTTCCTGTATTTAGTGATAGAGATGAAAAAGACCCTGCAAAAATTGCATTAGATGGGATTAAAAAAGCAAAAAAAGAAAATTGTGATGTTATATTAATTGATACTGCTGGAAGGTTAGCAATTGATGATGAAATGATGAAAGAAATATCCAAAATTCACTTAAAAGTCAAACCTGATGAGACTCTTTTTGTAGTTGATTCAATGACCGGTCAAGACGCCGTAAATACCGCGAAGGCATTTAATGATATTTTAAACTTTGATGGAGTTGTTTTAACCAAACTAGATGGTGATACAAGAGGTGGAGCCGCTTTGTCTATTAGAACAGTCGTTGACAAACCGATTAAATTTATTGGTACCGGAGAAAAAATGGATGCATTAGATATTTTCTACCCTGAAAGAATGGCGGATCGAATTTTAGGTATGGGTGATGTGGTTTCTTTAGTAGAGAGGGCACAACAACAGTTTGATGAGGAACAAGCTAGAAGAATTAGCAAAAAAATAGCTAAAAATCAATTTGGATTTGATGATTTTCTGACTCAGATAGAGCAAATTAAAAAAATGGGAAATGTTAAAGATCTAATGGGAATGATCCCTGGTATGAGCAGTAAAATTAAAGACATAGATATTGACAATGATTCTTTCAAACATATTGAGGCTATGATTAAATCAATGACCTTAGAGGAAAGAAAAAATCCGGATTTAATGAATCAAAGCAGAAAAACGCGAATTGCTCTTGGTTCTGGTCAGGACATAAGTGAAGTTAATAAAATGATTAAACAATTTTTTCAAATGAGTAAAATGATGAAAATGATGCAAGGAGGTAAAGGAAAAAATATGTTGAGCATGATGCAAAATTTTGGAAAGTAGCATGATTCTTTTAGATGGCAAAAAAATCTCTGATGAAATAAAAAATGAAATAAAAGTTTCAGTTGAAAACCTAATACATAAAAAGGATAGACCACCTCATTTAGCAGCTATTTTGGTAGGTGATGATGGTGCTAGTTTAACTTACATAGGTAGTAAAATTCGTTCTTGTGAACAGGTTGGTTTCAAATCCTCTCTTTTTCGTTATAATTCAAACATTTCTGAAATTGATTTAATAAAAAAAATTAAAGATTTGAATTTAGATTGTAAAATTGACGGATTTATAGTTCAACTACCTTTACCAAAACATATAAATGAACAAAAAGTTTTACTATCTATCGATCCAAGTAAAGATGTTGACGGTTTTCACCCCACTAACTTTGGTAAAATGGCCCTAGGTTTGAAAAGTTTTATACCTGCTACTCCCTATGGAATAATAAAATTAATTGAAAAATATGATATTAAAACTGATGGTAAAAATTGTCTTGTTGTTGGAAGGAGTAATATTGTTGGGCGACCTATGAGTATTTTAATGAGCCTCAGAGGGAAGTATGGTAATTCAACTGTTACGTTGGCTCATAGTAAAACTAAAAATTTAAATGAACTTACTCTTAAAGCAGATATTATTATAATGGCTTTAGGTATACCAGAATTTTTAAAGTCTGATATGATAAAAAAAGATTCAACGGTTATTGATGTTGGTATAACAAGGGTAGAGGATAAGTCTAAAAAAAGAGGCTACACAATAAAAGGAGATGTAGACTTTTATAGTGTATCAAAAAAAGCTAAGTTTTTAACTCCGGTACCTGGAGGAGTAGGGCCAATGACCATTGCAATGCTTTTACAAAATACTTTAGATGCTAGACTCTTAATTTCGTCTTAGGATTTTCAATAGCATTATAAATTTTAAGGATTAAATAAGCGAAACCAACCCCTGTAAGGATTAAAATCATAGTTAAATATCCAGAGGAGGAGAACGATAGTCTAATTAATATTGTTGAAATTATGAACCCAGTATTTCTAATTAATTTACTGTATTCCTCAGTGTATCTAAATGAAATCAATAAAATAATCACATCAGCTAAAATTAATAGAGTAAAAAATTTATTAAAAAACAGACCGTCAATTTGAGTAATTGTTTGGCTATAATAAATATTGAAAACCCATTCAAACATTGTATTTAATGCCATAAAGCTCATTACAACTAACAATGATAAACTAACTATTTTTTTTGAAGATATAAAACGAATTAATGAAGGGTCAGTTATACTTTTTTTTGGTAATTTTTGTGTCCCTTTGTTAAAAAGATAGATTAGAAAGAATAGAAGTAAAAATCCCAGTAAATCTACTATAAGTTCAATGTTATGTTCACTAAAAATCCAATTATTATTTAAATCCATCAATGGAATGTCCTTGAAAATTTTTCGAATTACTATTAATGAAATTATCTCAAATTGTTTTGATATACAAGAAGTAAAAGATCTTGGAAGATAAAAAAGTAGAAGATATACCTCATATACAAGAATTAATGAAAACGGAGTATAGATTGCAGATATGGGATCGTTAAGAAGTTCTTGGTTTAAATCTGTTACCGTAATTAGATTTAGTTCTTTTAAAAAGATTAACAAAAGATGAATTATAAAACCAAAACCCGCTAGAATTAAGATTAAATTTTCAACTTTTTTTCTAACTGTATTCGCAAAAACAGTCTTAAAAAGAGAATTGGCTTTGTCTCTCATTTCAATTAGACTTCGAAAAGTTGTTCAGAGTTTTTAAAACTCTTAAATTCAAGTGCATTACCTGAAGGATCATAAAAAAACATTGTAAGTTGTTCGCCAGGCTCACCTTCAAACCGCAAGTATGGAGCAATCTGAAAATCTATTTTTTGTTTTATTAGTTTGTTACTAAAACTTTTAAACTCACTCCATTCTAAGACAACTCCAAAGTGCGGAACTGGAACAGATTTCCCGTCAACTTCATTAAAATGTTCCTTTTTAATTAAATTTTTATCTTCATGCAAAACCAATTGATGTCCAAATAAATTATAATCAACCCATTGCTTGTCTTTTCTTCCTCTTTTACAACCAAGAACTTTTTCATAAAAGTCTACAGATTCTTTTAAATCCTTAACAGGAATGGCTAAGTGGAATGGTCTTAAATCCATAATTATTTTTATTTAGTGTTCAAATTTACGTTTTTTTATCGAAGAAGTTATATTTGATGTATGAATCAAAATATTGAAAAAATTAAAGTTAAAAATGGTAAAATTTTACCACTCATGGACACTTTCACAACTATTCAAGGTGAGGGTTTTCATAGCGGTAGATCAGCACATTTTTTGAGAATTGGCGGGTGCGATATTGGTTGTCATTGGTGCGATATTAAGGAAAGTTGGGATTCTGATTTATACCCATTAATCAAAATTGAAAATATTATAGAAACAGTTAATTCCTCGGTAGATCTAATTGTAATTTCAGGTGGAGAACCACTAATTTGGAATATGTTGCCTTTAACAGATTCGCTTAAAAAGTTTAATAAAAAAGTTCATCTTGAAACATCGGGTGCTTATGAACTATCAGGGAATTGGGACTGGATTTGTTTGTCACCTAAAAAAAACAAACAACCAATTCCAGATATTTATAAAAAAGCAAACGAGTTAAAAGTTATAGTCTACAATAAAAATGATTTAAAATTTGCAATGCAAAATGCTAAAAAAGTAGAAAAAAATTGTAAACTATTTTTACAACCAGAATGGAGTAAAAAAGAAAAGATTATGCCATTGATAAGTAAATTTATATTAGAGAATCCCAATTGGAGACTTTCTCTTCAAACACACAAATACCTTGGGATAAAATAGAGTACTAGGGGTAGAGTAAATATTTTTTTCTTAATTTTTTAAACTTTTTCAAACCACTTTCCCAACTTTCTCTTATTTCTTTTTCAGACCAATTATTTTTTATTTGTTGCTCAAGACTTTCTGTTCCAGCTAGCAGTGAAAACCTTGAACTGAAAAACTTATTTTTTTCTGGATATTCATTGTAAGCATCTATTAACCACTTAATTTCAATTTTCGATAGTCTTTCTGTCAGTCTTAAATCTTTACCGAAACAAACAGTGCCGTTGTGTTTTGGGTTTTGAGAACCGAAATTAGGTTTAGGAACAAAAGAAAAAGTTGATTCAAATTTTGGGTTTCCAAATATTTGAAATTGCAAATTTGTGCCTCTTCCTATGCTTACAGGGGTTTGTTCAAATAAACATAAACTGGGATATAAGTTTATTGATATTTTATTCGGTAAGTTTGGAGAAGGAGGCAAAGGTAAATCGAACTGTAAGTTATGGTTATAGTTTTTCATCTTAATTACCTTTATTTCACATTTTGAATTAATCAAATTTTCCCCATTAATCATTTTTGCAATTTCTCCTAGAGTCATTCCATGAACAATTGGAATTTCAAGTATTCCAATAAAACTCAAAAACTTTTTTTCAAGAATTGGACCATCTACATAATGTCCGTTAGGATTTGGTCTATCAAGAATTATTAGTGGTATTTTATTTTCAGCACAAGCCTCCATTGTATAGTATAATGTTGATAGATAAGTGTAAAACCTAGCCCCAACATCTTGGAGGTCAAATAACATAATATCAATATCTTTTAATTGATTAGGACTTGGTTTTTTATTTTTTCCATAAAGTGAATAAATATTTACATTACGCTTAAAATCAAAATCATTTTTTATCAAAGCTCCATTTTCTTTGTCACTTAAAAATCCATGTTCGGGAGCGAAAACGGCTTTAATTTTTTGGTTTAATTTAATTAATGTATCTAAAAGATGGACTTTTTTATAATCGGATCTAATAATACTTGAGGAATTTGAAACAAGTCCAATCTTTTTATTCTTAAGAAAAGGGATAAACTCTTCTACCGATTCCGCACCCAGAATTATACTTTCTAATTCTTCTTGAAAATTTGAAAATAAAGCATGAACTTGTAATAAAAATATTAACTTAATTATTATTAAAAACTTCTTCATTTGAATTTTGAATTTTTTATTTCTAAAAGAATTAGCAAAGCGCTTTTTAACGAAAATAATGTTTCAACACGAATAATAAAAATTGCAGTTACTGCTATAGCTCTTGGAATCATAATTATTTTGATTTCTATATCAACTGGTTTTGGACTTCAAAGAGAAATTAAAAAAAAAATAATTACCCTGAGTGGAGATTTAAAAATATCTTTTTATGACAATAATAATTCATACATCTCTGTAAAACCTGTCAATCTATTGCAGATCAATAAAGAAAAATGGTATGATTCAAAAAAAATTGAACATTTCTATACCTATGTCAACAAAGCTGTACTGTTTAAGAATCAAGAAAAATTTGATGGAGGAATTTTAAAAGGTCTTGATTCCGCTTTCCCATTTAATAATTTAAAAAATTACTTAATAAATGGACGATTTTTAGATAGTAGTGATCCTGAAAGTCTTGAAATAATTATTTCGACTAAAACTTCAAAAAAATTAAGCTTAAAGGTAGGTGATTTTGTAAGTTCCTTCTTTTATGATTTTTCAAAATCTAAATTTCCAAAGAAGAGATTGTTTCAAGTTGTTGGAATATATAATACTGGTTTTGGAGATTTTGATCAAAATTTTTCTTTCACAAATATTAAGGTATTACAGAAAGTGAATGGATGGAATGATTATGAGGTTGGAGGAATTGAGCTGATTTTAAAAAATCAATTTAAAACTTCTAACTATAAAGAAGTAGTGTATAATTCCTTACCGTCAAACATAGACGTGCAATCTGTGGAGGAACTCTACAATGGAATTTTTAATTGGATTTCAATGTTTGATTTTAATATACTTGTTGTTTTAATTGTAGTTGTTTTTGTTGCTTTACTCAATATAACAATAGCAATAATAATTTTGATTATTGAAAAATCAAAAATGATTGGGATGATGAAAATTTTTGGTGCTCCTTACAGAAAAATATATAAAATTTTTTTGTTGGTGACTTTAAATATAATTGTCAAAGGCTTAATCATTGGGAATATGATAGGATTAGTATTGATTTATTTTCAACATCAATTTAAATTAATTGAATTAGATTCCAATAATTATTTTGTAGATACTTTGCCAGTTGAAATTTCAATACCAAATATAATATTTGTTAATTTTCTGATTATTATATTTTCGGTTATCGCATTTTGGATTCCAATGCTAATAATTTCTAGAATGGAAATAGTCAAAGTTTTAAAAATTAAATAAGTTTTAGATTGTCCTAAAAAATAATTTTAAATTCAAACTAATTTTTATAAATATGGAATATCACAAAAATATTTTGGGAACAATCGGAAATACGCCATTAGTAAAGCTAAACAAAATAACTAAAGAAATTCCTAGCCTAGTACTTGCGAAAATTGAGAGTTTTAATCCAGGAAATTCTATAAAGGATCGCATGGCTCTAAAAATGGTTGAAGATGCAGAATCAAGTGGAAAGTTAAAAAAAGGAGGAACAATAGTGGAAGGGACATCTGGCAATACTGGAATGGGTTTAGCTTTAGCTGCTCGAGTGAAGGGATACCAACTGATTTGTGTTACAACAGATAAACAATCAAAAGAAAAAATAGATGTTCTTAAAGCGGTTGGAGCCAAAGTCATTATATGTCCAACAAATGTTGACCCTGATGATTCAAAGTCATATTATTCAACTGCTAAAAGAATTTCAAAAGAAATTCCAAATGCATGGTATGCGGATCAATACAATAATCTTTCAAATACAGTTGCACATTACGAAAAAACTGGACCAGAAATATGGAGACAAACTGGTGGAAAAATAACTCACTTTGTAGTTGGAGTTGGTACTGGAGGTACTATTTCAGGTGTTGCAAAATTTTTAAAAGAAAAAAATAAAAAAATTAAAATCTGGGGAATAGATACATATGGATCAGTTTTTAAAAAATTTCATGAAACGGGTATTTTTGATAAAAATGAGATTTATCCATATTCAACTGAGGGAATTGGTGAAGACATAATTCCAAAAAATGTAGATTTTTCACTAATTGATTTTTTTGAAAAAGTCAATGACAAAGATGCAGCTATTTACACTCGGAAATTGGCATTAGATGAAGGGATTTTTGCAGGTAACTCTTGTGGTGCGGCCATTAAAGGTTTGATTCAATTAAAAGATAAATTCACTTCAAAAGACGTTATTGTAGTTCTATTGCACGACTCGGGTTCGAGATATCTTGGTAAGATATATAATGATGACTGGATGAATTCTAAAAAGTTTCTGTAGTTTATTGGGTTTTCAAGTGGTTAAATTGGCCAACAATTGATAATATTTTTTTAAATTTAACGTTTAACAAAAGATATCTATTGCTCAAATTTGATTAATTCCAGATTTCCATATCGATATATTCTAAGGAATTTATTATTTCTATTATTTTTTTTTAGTCTAGAAAATGTATTTTCTCAAACAACTCTTGACCTAAAGTTAAATGATAGATCATACGTAACTATACCTGCAGATGGTTCTGATGTTAGATATTGTTTTAATGAACTTCTTGACTTAGAATTTGAAGTTTATAATCTGAGTACAACAAATACTTTAGATTTAACTGCCAATAATTTAAACGTAACATTAACATTTGCTGGAGCAAACTCTGGGACTGCTACTGCAATTTTTAACAGTTCTCATTTTTCTTCTCCTGGAACTCCACCAACTGCAAATACAATACAACCTGGTGGATATGCGAAATTTAGGTGGCCTACTGATTTATCTTTTTCAAATGCAGGAACCACCACAATAGCGATAAACGCTTTACCATTGGGTGTAACTGATACTTCAACTGCAAATAATAGTGTAACATTTGCAATTGTGAATTTGGCTAAACCATCACAAGTTAATTTAAGCTCAACTGCTTTAAGTGATACAGATTTTTGTGAAGGAGAATCTGTGACTTTTACTGCAACGTCAACCTCAGATATAGTCACATATACATTTTATGTTGGAGGTGTTTCTGTTCAATCATCTCCCTCTAATACATTTACTCCTTCACCAGCTTTATCCTCTTCAGTATCTGTTTCCGTTCGTGGATTAACAGCAGATAGTTGCGCCACGAGTAATACACTATACATGTTTTATAACGATTTGTCAGTTAAAGGCACAATAGGTCAAGTTTCTACCACAGTTTGTCAAAATGAGACTCCTCCGCCATTTACAAATGTGGTTTCTGCAAGTGCAGAGGGGACTTTATCATATAGATGGCAAGCAAGAAAGTACGGAGATTCATTCTCAGATTTAGTTCCAGCTATTACCACGGCTGTATATACACCAACATCTGGACTTACAACCACAACTTTTTTTAGAAGAAAGGCAATTAGCACCTCACCTCAAAACAAGGTATGTGAGGAATACAGTAATATCATACAAATAACAGTTGATGACTCGCCAGTTTCAGGATTACAGGTTGGTGCTCTTTCTGCTCCAGATACTGTTGCTATTTGTTCTAGTGAGACAGTTACCTTTACTGCTACAGCAGGTCAATCTTGGATATTTTATATTGATGGGAATCCAGTGGGTGTTCGATCTGATAATAGTAATTTTGCTACAAATACACTGATAGATGGTCAGGTTATAACAGTAGAATCATTTACTACAGATTCTGGAACTGGAGGTGGTTGTTCTTCAACTTCACCTGGAATAACTATGGCTGTAGGATCAAATCCTAATATTAGTCTTACTTCGACGGCTTTTGCCTCGTCTGCTTCCTCATCAACATTTTGTGAAGGAGAGTCAATAACTTTTACAGCAAGTTCTACTTCGGCAATTTCTACCTATACTTTTATGGTTGGTGGATCTTCTGTATATACAGGTGCTTCCAATACTTATACTCCAGGTACTCCATTCTCTTCAACGGTATCAGTTGCTGTTCGTGCTGAGACAGCAGCAGGTTGTGTCGCTACAGACACATTAGATTTATTTTATAACGACATAGATGTCACAGGAACGATAGGACAAGCTTCGGCAACGGTTTGTCAAAACGAGATACCACCACCTTTTACTAATGTAGCTTCTGCCACAGCTACAATTGGTACAATATCTTACCGTTGGCAAACTCGGACCTTTGGTACTGCTTTTGTAGATGTTATTCCAAAGGCTGATAGTACGGTTTATACACCAACAACTGGATTAGTTACTACAACCTTTTTTAGAAGAGTAGCTGAGAGCACTTATGGAGGTAAGCAGTGTGA
>CEVS01198242.1_pt1 | contig 10617 bp, 9 predicted proteins | sample 361571 | NCBI WGS metagenome assembly CEVS01 (sample SAMEA2623850, study PRJEB7988) | marine metagenome | isolation source: saline water (ENVO:00002010), including | reverse complement strand
CTTACAGAAGGTCCAGTAACCAGAGATTTTGAAAATCAGTTAAAAGAATATATTGGTTGTAAATATTTAATGGCAGTTACTTCTGCAACAACCGGACTAGAAGTTGCCTTGAGAGCATTGAATATTGGACCTGATGACGAAGTCATAGTTCCTGATTATACTTATCCAGCTACTGCCTCTGTAGTAGCAATTGTTGGGGCAAAAGCTATTATCGTAGATGTCAACAAAGAAGATATGCTTATAAATTATGACGAAATTGAGAAGGCTGTTACCAAAAATACTAAAGCCGTTATTCCTGTATCATTATTTGGAGCCCCACTGGATTATAAACGATTAGAAAAGATTAAAAATAGATACAATGTTAAAATAATTGAAGATGCAGCTTGTTCTATAGGTTCTAAATATATGGGTAAAAGAGTGGGTAATATTTCTGATATTACCATTTTTTCATTACATCCAAGAAAATTCATTACCACAGGAGAAGGAGGTATTATCACTACAAATTTTAAAAACCTAGCAAATTGGATGAATTCTTATAAGCATTTTGGAATGAATATGGATTTATCTACAAGGGAAGGAATACAATTTGACATTATAGGGACTAATTACAAACTATCTAATTTACAATCGGCTGTAGGGTTAGGCCAATTTAAATATATTGATGAGTTACTTGAAAAACGAGTAGAGCTAGCCAATAATTACAAAAAATTAATTTCAAATAGAAAGGAAATTAATTTACCGCAAGTTTTAATCCGTAGACCAGACTGTCAACACTCCTTTCAAACATATATAGTTTATGTGAAAAATCGAGATAAATTAGTTAAAGAAATGAGAAAAAAAGGGATTGAAGTACAAATTGGTTCTTACTCCCTTCATAATCATAAAGCATTTAATAACAATCCTTTAATTGAAATTAAAGGAAATCTTAAAAATAGTAAGTGGTGTTATAATCATGCGTTAGCGCTTCCTATGTATAATGACTTGAACTTTGAAACACAAGAGTTAATAATAAATGAACTAGCCAGTTGTATATAAAATTATGTGTGGAATTGTAGGTGTTTTTAATTTAAATAAAAACAAAGTTGATATTGAACTTTTGGAGTCAATGGTAGGGGAAATTTCTCATCGAGGACCAGATGGAGAGGGTTTTTTTGCAAATGAAAATATTGGATTAGCTCATAGAAGGCTTGCTATATTAGATATTAGTAGTAAAGGCTCTCAGCCAATGACTTCAAAAAATAGTAAGTGGACAATCGTCTTTAATGGTTGTATCTATAATTTTTTAGAACTAAAGGAAGAGTTAAAAAGCCGAAGTCATATTTTTAATTCTATGACAGATACTGAAGTAATTTGTGAAGGTTTAGATGAATATGGAATTTCTTTTATAGAACGTCTAAATGGAATGTTTGCAATTGCTGCTTGGAATGAAGAAGAGAAGCAACTTTATTTATGTAGAGATCGTTTTGGAATAAAGCCACTTTATTATTGGTTTAATGGAAAGACATTAGTTTTTGCATCTGAAATAAAATCAATCCTTAAACATCCTGATTATAAAATTGAAGTTGATTTAGATGCTTTAAATGAATATTTCACATTCCAAAATGTCTTTTCATTTAATACTCTGTTCAAAGGTATTTATATGTTACCTCCTGCTAATACTGTAAAAATTGATAGTTTGTCAAAAGAGGTGAAGCATAATTCTTGGTGGGATTATGACTTTTCCAATACGGATGAAAAAATGTCCTTTGAATTCGCTGAATCTGAAACAAAGAAATTATTTGAACAAGCTGTAAATAGACAAATGGTTGCTGATGTTCCTGTAGGAAGCTATTTGTCCGGAGGAATGGATTCAGGTTCTATTACAGCAGTGGCATCAAAAAAAGTAAATAGACTTTCGACATTCACCTGTGGGTTTGATATGAGCGAGGTTACTGGGAGAGAAGCTAATTTTGATGAACGAAAAGATGCTGAATTAATGGCTAATCACTTCAAAACAGAACAATTTGAGCAGGTAATGAATGCTGGAGATTTAAAATGGTCATTGCCCATACTTGTATATCATATTGAAGATTTAAGAGTAGGTATGAGCTATCCTAACTATTACATTTCAAGACTTGCTTCAAAGTTTGTAAAAGTTTGTTTACAAGGAACAGGTGGTGATGAATTATATGGTGGATATCCTTGGAGATATTATCACATATTTGATTCGTTAGATCAGAGAGAATTTTTTGATCAGTATTATAAATTTTGGCAAAGATTAGTCCCTGATGAAGAAAAGAAGTACCTTTTTACAGATGAGGTCATTAATAAAATAGATATTTCTAGCCCGAAAAAAAAATTTGAACGTGTTTTTACATTTAACGAAAAATTGAGATATGAAACTCCAGAAGATCATATAAACAACTCTTTATATTTTGAAATAAAGACATTTTTACCTGGATTATTATTAGTTGGAGATAAGTTATCAATGGCAAATGGATTGGAAGAAAGATTTCCTTTTTTAGACAATGATCTAGTTGATTTTGCTATGAAAGTACCAATAAAACACAAACTAGGTAACCTTAAAGAAGAATTGAAGACCATTGATGAAAATATAATAGCCAAAAAGAAAAGATACAAACAATTTGACGATGGGAAAAATGTATTGCGTAAGGCAATGGAAGAATTTATCCCAAAGGAAATAATTGAAAGAAAAAAACAAGGTTTTTCAGCACCAGATGAAAGTTGGTATCGAGGTGAAAATGCAAAATATATTGAAGAATTACTATTAGGTAAAGAACTTGCTTGTTCTAAATATATAGATCAAAAATATATTAAAAAAGTTGTAAATGAGCATATTAATGAAGGTGTAAATCATCGCCTTTTAATTTGGTCTTTTATGAACTTTGAATGGTGGTGTAGGATTTTTATAAATAATGAAGAGATTAAATAATATTTATGAATGTTGAAATAAAATTACTTGATGAAAGTACATTTGAACATTATAAGGAATTTTTACTTAAACAAGAATATTCTCTTTTGTATTACAGTAATTCATTTAGAATTATTTTAGAGAAATACACTAAATGCGAAACTTATTATTCATTAGCCATCAATAATATTGGCAAAATTTTAGGGGTTTTTCCACTTGCTATTTATGAAAGTAATAATTTAGGAAAAATTGCAAACTCTCTTCCTTTTTACGGTAGTAATGGTGGAGTACTGTTAGATGAAAAATTATCACAAGAGGATAGCAATGATGTTATTTCATCTCTATGTAATTATGTTTTAAATTTAATTAATGAACAAAAATGTATAGCATCAACTTTTATTACCAATCCTTTCGTAGATATTGTAGAAAATTGGTTTGAATCAAATTTAGATTATGATTTTTCAGATTTTAGAATTGGACAAATAACCGAACTGCCATTTAATGAAAATAATTTAGATTCTAGTTTATTAAAATTATATAATGATCCTAGACCGAGAAATATTAGAAAAGCTATAAAGTCTGGAGTAAAGATTCGTTTTTCTAAAGAAGAAAAAGACTTAGATTTCTTATTTAAAGTTCACAGTGATAATATTATGTCAATTGGTGGAAAACCCAAAGAGTATAAATTTTTTATGGACGTAATTGACGTAATGCCTTCCAATTCATATGATATAATTGTAGCAGAAATTAATAAACAACCAATTGCAAGTTTATTAGTATTGTATTTTAGTAAAACAGTTGAATATTTTACTCCGGCAACACTTTATGATTATAGAAATTTACAGCCATCAAGTTTAATTATTTATAAAGGTATGAAGAAAGCTATTGAAAAAGGTTTTAAATATTGGAATTGGGGAGGGACTTGGAAATCACAGTATGGAGTTTATAATTTTAAGAAAAAGTGGGGAGCTAAAGATCATAAATATAAATACTACACTAAAATCTATGATAAAAGTCTTTTAAATTTATCTCCCAACGAGTTATTAAAAAATTTTCCAAATAATTTTGTTTTACCTTTTAATGAGTTAAACTAAATGAAAAAAAATAAAAAGGCAATTATTTTTGGCACTAGTGGACAGGCGCAAGTTGTTGCCTATTTACTAAATCTGGACAGTGAATATGAAGTTGTAGCGTTTTGTTGTTCTGCTGTTTATAGAGAATCTGATTACATTTTTGGAAAACCATTACTTGACTTTGAAGGTATTGAGAAAATTTATCCACCAGATAAGTTTGAGATGTATGTTTCACTAAGTTATACCGATAATAATAAAATTAGACAAAGGTTTTACCATGAAGCCAAAGATCTTGGATATACTTTGCTCACTTACATAAGTTCTAAAACAACAAATTTTGCTGAATCAATTGGAGATAATACTTTTATTTTTGAGGATAATACAATTCAACCCTTTGTTTCTATTGGAAATAATGTGATTTTATGGAGTGGTAACCATATTGGACATCACTCCATTATTGATGATAATTGTTTTATTTCTTCTCATGTGGTGGTTTCAGGTCATTGTAAAGTGGGAGCTAATTCATTTATCGGAGTAAATTCAACTTTAAAAGATGGTATATTAATTGGTAAATTTAATATTCTTGGAGCTGGGTGTTTAATGGTTAAGAACACAGACGATAATAAGACTTATATAGGTTCCAAATCAACTGAATATGTTAAAAAATGAAATTAAACCTTTCAAAAATATCAAATCTTTATGATGAAAATGTTGATAAATATGGATTAGATGTAAAATCTGTAGGATGGGGAACAAAAGATAAACAATACCTAAGATTTAGAAAATTAACAGACATTATTGAAAATAATCAAAAGAATTTGTCAATAAATGAACTTGGTTGTGGATATGGAGAATTAGTGGTTTATTTAATGAGTCGTTCATTTGATCTTAGAAAATACTATGGATATGATATCAGTAAAAAAATGTTAGATCTTGCTAAAAAACATCTTATGGAAAATATAAAAGTTGATAAAACATTTGTTTGTTCCTCTCAAATTTCTACAATTGCTGATTTTACAATTGCCTCCGGTATCTTTAATGTTAAATTTAATGAGGAAAAAGATAGATGGGATCAATATATACTTGAGACATTAAATCATATGTTTAAATATTCAAAAAAAGGAATTGCATTTAATTTCCTAACAAAATACGTTGATTGGGAAGAAGATGACCTTTATTATGCTAACCCTTCATATTATTTTGAGTTCTGTAAAAACAAATTATCAAAAAAGGTTAGTCTTGTTCATGATTACGATTTATATGAATTTACTATACATGTCTTAAAATAAAATACTAATGGAAAAAGAAATATATATCCATGCAGGAATGCCGAAATGTGGCTCTACATATCTTCAGGAAGAAGTTTTTCCTCAATTAAATGAGTTATATTTCACCCACTTACAGATGTATAATACATGTCCTATTGCAATGTTTTTAAAGAGGGCTGTTTATGCTAATCCTTTATTATACAATATAAAAGAAGAAGCTACAGAATCATATGAGTATCTCGTGAAACTTGAAAAAAAAAAAGTATTAATAAGCTGGGAAGGCTTATACGGCGATTGTTTTAATAACAGTATGAATACTCTTTTTTTAAATAAACTTTTAAAGTATAACTATCCAAATGCAAAAATTTTACTTATAATTAGAAGGCAATGTGATTTGATCGAATCATTATATAAGCAATGCTTACATCAATACCATTCAATGAAAGTAGATGAGTTTTTAAATTATCAATCTGATACAGGACGTTTCCTACCTTTTAAACCTGCTTGGTGGATAGGAATGAACGTCGACGTTAGAGCATTTAACTTTTATGAAATTGCTCAAGCATATATAAAATTATTTGGAAATAAAAATGTTAAAATTATTCCTTATGAATTAATGATTGATAATAAAAATTTTTTTTTAGAAGAGATTGCATCTTTTTTAAAGGTCAATGCATATTTCCCTGAAAATAATGTTTATATAAATAGAAGTTTCTCCAAATATACTTCAAACGCTGCTAGATTAATAAATAAATTTATCAGTGTTGAGCATAATCCAATTAAGATAATAAAAAAAGGAAGTATTCTTGATCCAATGAATGGTTTAAAGAGAATAGATAAAATATTCTACAAAAAAAAGTATTTTATAAATGAAGACAAAAGGCATAAGATAATGGAGATCAATATGAAAAGTAATATTAAATTGAATGATTTGGTGGATTACGATCTGAAAAAATTTAAATATTTTTAGTAATTAACAGAGTTGTGTAAATATTTATAGAATTATGTGGATTAAAAAAGGCTTAGTATTTCAACCAAATAAAAATTTGTCTTGGCAACATTCTCATGCTGCATTACCTACAGTTTTGTTTCTTAGTGATAATATTATTAGAGTATACTTTACGAGCAGAGATAAAAGCCAGAAAACTTACGTTGGATTTTTTGATGCCGAGATTACAGAAGACGGTATTAGCAAAATATGCCATAGGAGTGTTATTCCAATAGTTAGTCATGGAGATATGGGATATTTTGATAGTCAAGGAGTTCAATGTACTAGTGTGGTGAGACATAATAAAGAAATTTATATGTATTACTTGGGTTGGAATATTGGTATTCCTTCCCCTATTTTTTATACTTCTATCGGTTTGGCTATTAGTAAAGATGGTGGTAAAACTTTTAATAAATACTCCAAAGCTCCAATAATGGAACGTTCTAGATTTGATCCATGGATGGTTTCCGGAGGAACAATTCTAATTGATAAAGGGATTTGGAAAATGTGGTATATTTCTGGAATAAGTATCAATGTTATTTCTGGAAAAGCATATTCTAAATATGATATTAAGTATGCAGAATCTAAAGATGGAATTAATTGGATTAGGAATGGAATAGTAGCATTTCCATTGGGGGAAAATGAATCTAATATATCTAGGGTTTCAATTATTTTTGAAGATTCAATTTATAAGGCATGGTTCCCAGTTCATAAAAAGAATGAATTTGGATATTGCATGGGATATGCAGAATCTGAAGATGGTATTAATTGGCAAAGAAATGATTCTAAATATACTATCGAATACTCAAAAAATGGTTGGGATTCAAAAAGTATTGATAAAATGCAAGTATTTTCATTTAGGAAGAAAAAAATAATGCTTTATAATGGAAACAATTTTGGTCTTGAGGGAATTGGATGTGCTATATATTCTCAATAAAAAAAATATTATGAGAATTATAAAAAAAATATTTCATTCAATAAACAGGTTTATAATTTTAATTATTCTATATCTTAAGTATAGATACATAATTAGAATTAAACAAAAGCAACTTAATAAATCTGTTAAACGCAAACCGAAGTTGGTATGGGGTCCTAATCCTTTAATTAATAATTCATTATGGTCAAATGCTGCAAAAGAATGTGGTTTTGATTCTAAAACCGTGATGAAAACGTATTTTAATTCTATACACAAGAAACATAATTTTGATATTTACACAAATGAGTTGAAAATTTTGAGAAATAAATTTTTCAATAAATTCTGTCTCATTTATTACCCAGAATATTCTACTTTTTTATTTTGTTTGAGCCGTTTTGATATATTTCATTTTCATTTTGATGGAGGCTTTTTGGCAGGTACAAAATATCAAGATAAAGAAGCTGAAATATTAAAAAGAACTGGATGTAAAACAATAGTAACTCCTTATGGTGCTGATTATTTCCAATACTCACTAATAAATGATCCAGTTTTACAACACGGACTTTTAATGTCTTATCCAATGAACTCAACAAAAGAAAGTGAAATTAATGATAGGGTAAAATACTGGACTAAAAATGCTGATTGTCTACCAATCACTGTTGCTGAAGGTGTTGGACGCTGGGATATGGTTATTTTATCATTGCTTGGATTGAATTTATCTAGTTGGAAATTTAAAAAAGAATACAATACAAATAATGGGTTAGATGGACCTGTATCAATTTTACATGCTCCAAATCATAGAGGATTCAAAGGTACAGAATATATAATACAAGCTGTAAATGATTTAAAAAAGGAAGGACTACAAATAAAATTAATTTTATTAGAAAATGTTCAGAACGAAGAAGTTCAAAGGATTATGTATGATGAAGCAGATATACATGCGGAGCAATTAATTTACAGTGACGGGTATGGGTTGAATGGAATAGAGGGGATGGCTACTGGACTACCTGTTTTATCCTGCTTGGATAATGAAAAATTCATGAGATTATTCAGATTGTTTTCATTTTTAGATGAATGTCCAATATTATCAACAAATATTGAAAATATTAAAAGCAATCTTAGGATTTTAATTAAAAATCCTAAACTAAGAATTAATTTGGGCAAAGCGTCAAGAAATTACGTAGAGAAATATCATTCTTATAAAACTAGCAATTTCATATTTGGTAAAATTTATGAAAAGGTATGGTATGAAAAGGATGTTGATTTAATGAATTTATTTAATCCCTTAAATCCTGAATCATATAATAATCAATCACCAATTATTAATCATCCTTTAGTTAAGAATAAAATTCCAAAGGAACTAATGAAAAAATTAAATAAATAATGAAAGTACTGGTAACTGGGGCAAGCGGACTAGTGGGATCATCTTTAATTAAGATTCTTTTAAAAAGAGGGCACAATATTACAACCTTAGGTAGGACTAATATTTCAGGTTGTGATAATATTTTACATGATTTTAATAACTTGATTGATTTAGAAAAGTTACCTAGCTCAATCGATGTTGTATATCATATTGCGCAATCTGAATTTTATAGAGAATTCCCAAATTCATCAGAAGACATTTTTAATGTCAACACATTAAGCACCTTAAAACTAGCAGAATGGGCAAGAAAAAAGGGTGTTAAAAAATTTATTTATACTTCATCTGGTGGAGTATATGGAAATAATAATAAAGTTTTTGAAGAAAATGATAATATTAAATTTAATAATTTAGGATTCTATCTTGGATCTAAACTTTGTTCTGAAATTATTTTAGATTCATACAAAAATTTTTTTGAAGTTTTCGTATTGAGATTATTTTTTGTTTATGGAATAAAACAAAAGCAAAATATGTTGATTCCTAGACTAATAAGAAATATTATGGAAGGAAATGAAATAACTATTTCAGGGAAAGAAGGTGTTTTGATAAATCCTATCTATGTTGAAGATACTGCAGAGGCTCTTTCAGCGTGTTTAAATTTAAGTAAAGGTGGAGAATTTAATATTTCTGGAAATGAGAATATAAATTTACACCAGATTTCAGAAATCATAGGTCAAAAATTAGGATTAAGTCCAAAATATATTTTTCTTAAAGACTCCTCTGAAGACTTGAAAATTATTGGAGACAATTCTAAAATGAAGAAATTTCTTCATAATCCCAAGGTTCCATTTCATAATGGAATAGATTTCTTAATTAATGAAGTTTAAAAAAAATATAGCTGTTTTTTTGACAGGAATAGAAAATATTTCTGGAGGGGGAGGGGCAGAGAGATTTTGGGCAGATATTTCTCAGATGTTTAAATCTGACTCTTTGAATATATATTTTTTTATCGACAAAATAACTTACAAAACATTAATTAATGTAAATAGGATAAATAATCATAAAAACATAATCATAATTCCAAAATCACCTAAAAATAATTTAGAATTGTTTCCTTATTTAGCAATTTTATTTTTTAAAATATTGAGATATAAAATTAAAATAATTCATATTGGATTTTATGGAGCTCAGTATTATAAATTATGTAAGTTCTTTTCTTTATTACCAAAAAAAATTAAGCCAAAATTATCCATCACTATAGTTTCGTGTTTTACTCCTTATTGCTTTATAAGTGAATCATTTGAGAATGATTATAAAATGAAGTTTCGATATCAAGATTTATTTAATAATGTGAAAATTGACGGAATTTTAACTTGGTACAAAAAATTTAAAGAAGTAAATGATTCAGAAAATATAATTAAATCAAATCCATATATATACCCAATCAAAAGCTGTTTTACTAATCTTGATAATTATAGACCTTCAAAAAATAAATCTAATATTATAGTTTTTGCATCAAGATTAACGAAAATTAAAAGACCACTATTATACATAGACGTTATTAGTTTAATAAAATCAATCCATCCAAATATTTTTGAAGATTGGGAATTTCATATTTATGGGGATGGTCAACAAATGAATGAATTAAAAGAATCAGTTAAATCTAAGTTTTTAGAAAATAATGTTCAACTAAAAAAGTCATATGACCTTTCATTAGTCTTCCCCTATACAAAGCTATTTGTTTCAACTCAAGAACTTGAAAATTTCACATCACTCTCAATGCTAGAAGCCATGGCTTGTGAAAATGCAATAATTGCTTTTGACGTTGGTCAAACAAATTATTTTGTTAAAGATAAAAAAAATGGATTTTTATCTAAAGATGGAGATATTAAACAAATGGCAAATAGTATTATAAATTTTACACTTTTAAAAAGTTCAGAACAAATTGAACTACAAAAAAAAAGTAGGTGTATTGCAATTGACCAACATAATTTAGAAAACTTTAGTTCAGAATTAGATGATTACTTTAATCATATTTTATGAGTAAAACATTAGTAATATTTACCAATTCATACCCTTATGGAAATGGGGAACAATATTT
>CEVS01017205.1_pt1 | contig 10621 bp, 19 predicted proteins | sample 361571 | NCBI WGS metagenome assembly CEVS01 (sample SAMEA2623850, study PRJEB7988) | marine metagenome | isolation source: saline water (ENVO:00002010), including | reverse complement strand
CCTGTAATTTTAGCACCGGCGGGTCTTATTTGATTTATACCGATACCTACTCCACCGCCGTGTTTAGCGAGTAGCATCATCTCTAAGTTTTTCTGACCTATGTCAATAATTGAGTCAGCGACGTCAATACCAAAACAGCTAATAGGCAAACCCCTATCAGTACCAGTGTTACTAAGAACAGGTGACGCAAGACAGAGCCATCCATTCCATATATATTCAAAAAATACGTCTGCCATTTCTGGCTTTTGGATTCTTTTCGCAACTGTTTTCGCAACTCTTTTATACGCTTCTTTAGGTGTTTCTCCATTATATAAATATCCTCCTCCTATTGTTTTTTTATAGACTTCGTTGTTGCCCCATTTAGGATAATCAATACCCTGCCTCCATTCATTATTCCACATCTAAGTCTAATTTTTTCTCGTTAATACCTGCTGCTGCTGCGTGCTTTCGTTCTTCTACGTGTTTAAGTTCTTCTACAACTTTATCCCATTCTTCCTTACCTATATGTAATTGAAAAGCGGTTAAAGTTCCTTGAGCTAAACTAGCAGTTTCTTTTACTTCTTCAAGTAAGTGTTTTACTACACGGGTTAATGCTTCAACTTTTAATTTTAATTTATTCTGTGCCATTATTTATTTTAAAAAATGATTAATCCAAGCTACTAAACCATTTAGGTTTAATGCTACTAAGTTCCATTGCTTACGTGACGATACCTGTATGATCACGCATATAAAACCTATTATAAATAATATAGGTTCTAACGTCCATTGTCCTGCCATAATAAAAGCCGCGCCCATGTATCCAACACGAGACGCAAACTTTTGATATGAAGTTAGCTTATTTGTATATGCTAAAAATTTAAGTATTTTTCTTTTTCTTACCATATGTCTTCAAAATCTTCTCCTTCATTTGCTTTACTATAATCTGTAGGTCTAATCGCGAAAAAATCTGTATGGGTATGTCCACCAGTAAGATGATAAAACCAATCAAGTACAGAAGCACTATCTCGATCAAAGCTAAAAAATCTTCTTTTATCCGTATAACCAAGTTCCATAAGTTTTTCATTTGTTCTTTTTCTTATAAAGTTTTTTAAATCACTTGCTTTAAGGTTTTCAATATCACCCATCTCAAACATTTTATCTATATATTTTTCTTCAAGATCTACCATAATTTTAGCCGCAGAGTATACGTCTTCTTTGCAATCATCTTTTAGCTTAGGTATCTCTTCACACATGTGTCTAAACAATTGACAACCCATTTTACTGTGTAATGATTCATCTCTTACTGACCATTTCATTTGTTGTCCTACTCCTTTTAAAAGGTTACGCAACTGAAAAGAATACAAAACAGCAAATGCAGAGTACAAGCTAACGCCTTCTGCAAACGCTGAAAATATAGCTAAGCTACGACCAATGCCGACAGGATCATTACCTTCATAAGCAACTAAATTATCAAAACGTTCTGAAGTTGCGGGCTCGTGAAGAAAAGCTTCAAAGTCTTCTAATCCTAACGTTTCATTTAAATAGCTATAAGCTACAGCGTGTATAGTTTCTTGTGACCCAAACATCATAGCCATTTGTTGTATCTCGTGTTTTGGAAACCAAGCTACAACTTTTTGTGTCCAATAATCTGACACAGCACACTCAGTCTGAGCAAATCCTAGTAAAATGTTTCCTACTAAGTTTTTCTCCTCTGGTGTCAATTTTTCGTTCCAGTCCTTAACATCACCTGACATAGGTATTTCTGTGTGTAACCAAAACGCCTGAGCTTGCTTTAACCAACCCTCTGTGTAATACTCAGGATATTCAAAAGGTTTATACGGTATACGTTCTTTAAATAAACTCATGCTAGTTGTATATTTCAAGAGCAAGGTCTATAAAAGGAACATATATCACATGTGTAGTTTGTTTGTCTTCATTGTAAGATCTTAATCCAAATAAAATACCAGGATAAAAACCTATTGACAAACTCCAATTATCTTTTACTTTTTTATAACTCATTTTTTTTATTTATTATTAATAACATTTAACTCCATATCTTGTTTGTATTTCTACTAATTCTTTGTATTTAATTTTGCCTCTTATATCCCAGCTCCACTTCCACCACTTATCTATGTTTCTTTCGGCGTATTTTCGTCTAGCTATTACTTTAGCTTGTCTAGGATCAACCTTACTGTTTCGTCGCATTCTTTTTGATTTTGTGGTTTATATAATGTAAAAGGCTCTAATCTTTTATCTGCCATTATTTTTTTAAACATTTTCCATCTAAGTGGAAATGATTCATTTGCTCTACCCTTAGTTTCAATAATAAAGTTCTTGCCTATAAAGTCAGGTGTATATTTTATGTTGTGTATTTTTTTATTACCTCTGTTTTTATAATCTCCTTTACCATTACCACATCGTTCGTAGGATTCAAACGGAAAATTAAATCCTTCTTGTAGCTCAAATGTTTCTCCTTCATACAAAGCTTTAATCTTTGCTTTTTTTAAAGCCATGTACATATAACGCTCAAGGCCAGACGCAAAGTTGATACCATCATATAATATCTTCTTTGACTGTACTGGACCTCTTTTGCGTTTATAAGACTTCTTCCTCATTTACTTCAATATCATAATGTAAACCGTCATTTCCGTTTTGGCCTATTATATTCATACGATTAAGCATTGCTTCTTCTATTTCATCAGTTAAACAACGCTTAGCTGCTTCGATGTATAATAACGCGTCCATTAGTTCTTCTTGTACATCAACTAGAAAACGATTAAGATCTTTTTTCTCACCCTCAATCTCTTCCATCATTGTAGCTCCATATTTCTTTTGACCTATTAAACTACGTTCGTCCATCTTCCTTAGTACAGCTTGTACTATCTTATCTTCAGTTCTAATTTTCATCTTTCACAAATGTTCCGTTAATCATTTTACCTGTACGCGCAGCTATTTCTACATAAGCTGAATCAATACAGTCTTCTATTTCTGTGCCTTCTAAGTGAGCTAAGTTTGTTAATACAACAACTATATCACCTATTGCATCTATAATTTCTGGCTTATCATTTTTAAGCAATGCTTTAGCTAACTCACCAGCTTCTTCTTGTAGCTTAACATATTGTGTATGTGAATTACCTTTATCATACAATCCTCTAGTTGCTGCCCAGTCTCTAATCAAATCAAATCTGTCTGGAAAATGATTGTTGTTTAAAACTAGATCTGGGTTGTGATGAGGGTTAAAAAACGCTTCATAAAAAGCCTTGTTATATACATAACATCTATTATTATTGTACATTGACTCTTTTACGTTAGCCATTATCCACGGAATATTTTGTTTGGTAATTTCAAACTGGCCAAAATCCGTTTGCCATTTTAAACCTATGTTATCCGTTAATCTACCTTTTAATTTATTAACTGGTACAGGAAACGTTGAGGTCTGCTGTGTTGCATTTATTTTCATTTTATTAAATAAGTGTTTATATAGTTTTCTATCGACCTTATAGCCGTAAGACTTTTGAAGTTCTATTTCCTTGTCTGAGATATAATTTATATCATCTGACTGGTCAAGAACTTCATACTCATTCTCCTTATAACCTTGTATAAGGGTAACTCTGTTACTAAGATCACGTGTAACACCGATCTTTTTACCTGGTATGTGGTATAAATAATACATAATTATAATTTATCGTTATACAAGTGCATGTTATGTGCGTGATGGTAGTACCAACCAATTTCAAAATTTAGTCTATCTGCAATCATTTTTTGCAATGATGAGAATTGATACTGATCATTACAAAAACCGTACCAGATGTCATTAGAACGCATATAGACAGACATACAAAGCTTATTGTTTATCATTGTAAACTGAATTGCATAAGTACAAGGAGTGTCTTTCTTGTATTTATCAAATTCTTTAGCATCATATATACTTATCGCTGCGTGTCTAGTATTAGGATTAGTTTTTAGCTTGGCACAAACATAATCTATTTGAGCGTTACGTTTCCATTGATAACCATAATTACTATTAACTTTACGATCACTGTCAGCCATACGTTCCCATATTGGTGGTATCTTACCATACAGTTCACCAAGCTTGTCAATACTAGGATCACCAGATAAATACCATTGCCATTCAGCTTCAGCATATTCTAAACTCCATTTACGTTGTTTATTGGTTATATGATTATCCAAAGGGTTACGTATGTAAAACCCACAATTAAATAAAGCTTTAGTATTATCAAAGTCTATACCATGTAAAATGGCTTCATCTAATAATGCTTCATAAGCTTCGTTAGCGTTGTTATAACTATTTAGCATATTTATCGTAATAATATTTATAAAACTCATACATCTTTATCCATATAGTGTCTTTACCATATGTAACAGGAGATCTACTAGTTTTTTTGTTAATCTCTATATCTAAATACCATGTCGCTTCTCCAGTTGCAAACGGGGATATATGTATTCCATTGTTTATACACCACCGATATGCCGTTGATTCCTCCGACGTAGGCAAATAGCTTCCCATTGATTGTTTCTTTATTCTTGGCATTTATTCCCACGGCATTGGTTCATCGTTAATACTTATAGGTTCAAATGGTATAAAACAACCTGATCTGTGCTCCCATTTAAAATGAGCTTCAGCGCCATTTTCTCCTAAGTTTTGAAACTTTACCTTAAGCACCTTAGCTTTGACTGTTTTTTCTTCATAATTCCTATGCACCAGTATACCATGATAACTAGCGTCATACCATTCACCACCGCCTTTGATATTATACATCGTAGGTTCTTCAATTTTTCCATCTTTATCTTTATACATTTTAGTTGGGTGTGCTACAATAAACACTAATACATCAAACTTCTTTGCAAAGGTTTCAATCTTAGTTAGATATTCCATTGTATACCTATTAACATCTTCTGTCTTACAATCTGTGTCTCTAATTTTATTAAAAGGATCAATTACTAAACATTTAATACCTTTACGTTTAACTAGCTCAGCACCTTTACGTAATACAGACTCTAACGTGTAACGCTCCATATCAATAAAGAAATAGTTGTCGTTAACGTGATTAGCTATATTATTCCATTTATCAGTATGTATGTCTGCTGATGTTGGCATACCTTCCCATGTCTTACGCATTAGCTTGTGAGCGTGTAAATATGTAGGGGCGTTTTCCGGTGATGCAAAAGCTGTTTTCCAACTATAGTTACGATTGTAACCTATAACCATTTGGTCAACAAAATCAGACTTACCGCTACTAGGTATGCCAGTAACAGTAATAAACTGACCGGTGTACGTACTAAAAATGTCGTCAAAGTTTTCCAGACCGACTTGATACCCTTTTTTAAATCCATTACGTACAAAATCTGTGACTTCGTCTTCGATGTCTTTAAATGTTGTAACGTTTTCGAGCGGTACTGGTCGTGATTGGGTAATACGCTCTGCCAGTTTTTCTTTGCCATGTTTTATTAAGTATTCATTAGCGTCTTTACAATCGTCAAACGATGCTAAGTAACAAACTTCAGCTCCAAGTCTACGGACTAATTCTGATTGTAGTGCTTGCCCTGCTTCGTCTGAGTCAACAGCTAATATTATTTTTTCTTTATCCTCAAAATAATCTATACAATTATCAAGGTAATCAAGGTTATTTGAATTTAATGTTGCACCATTAGGGACTGATATACTGTTAGGTATACCAGCCTCATGTAGTGCTAACACATCCATTTCACCTTCGGTTATAATACAATATTCATAACCTACTATGCTATTTATATTATAGAATACTTTTTCAGCACCCTTATATAATTTAAAGTTTTTTCTGCCATCACGATACTTAACGTTGATAAGTTGATCGCCCATGAAATAATTAAACTTTATAGCGTTCTCGGTTTTACCGGTCTGAGGCATATACTCAGAGCCTTGAGTAACTTTACAATCAAGCAAGGTCTCTGGTGATATTCCTCTAGTTTCAAACCATTTCAATACTTTGTCATCTGCTAGCTCAGGATATTCAGGATCTGGTTGTACAGGTCTAACATATTCTTTTTCGCTAGCTCCTTTACGTTGATAACTATGTAACTGAAATGAAGTGTTACAATTATGACAAGTTCCGAGACCACGTTCCCAATCATAAGACGCGCATTTTGCCTTTTGATTCTTGGGTTTTCTATCGTGAGAACAAAGCGGGCATATACCTTGCTTTTTTCCCTCTTCAAGCCTATATTGATTGAATTCATCAATCAAGAATCCATTGATCTCTGTTGTCTGCATTTATTGTGATTTTAATGCGGTTAATAGTTTTTTATCAAATGCTCCTTCTATCATTATATTGGTACCACTTTTAGTCCATAGCATTGTCGTGGGATATAACGACACGCTAGAATTTTTATTATTTGTTTCGTCAACAAAAATAGCGTACCAATTTTCATTTATAAAATCAGCATGTTTATCTAACATAGCTTTAACATTTTTACAATGTTTACACCAGTCTGCACTGTGAAGTTTTATTACAGTTCTTTTTTCTTGTTTAAATAATTCCTGTACTTCGCTGTCTGTTTTCCAATCTACTTGTGCCATAGCTATATTAGTTATTAATAAAAATAATAGACTAAAACGGTAAGTCATCTTCTACTACTGCTTGTTTAGGTGCAGCTTGCGTTGGCTGATCTTGTCTTGGCGCAACGTTTACATTATCCCCATTAGTCCATACAACTTGAACGTTTCCAAGAAAAACTTTTTCTGTTTTTGCTTCACGCTCCTCTTTTGTCTGTGCTATTACAACCGGTCCGTTGTTACCAAACTGATCAATTTCATCATTGATAGTTATTGTAATAGGTAAGTATTTACCTTTTTTTCCTTCAATAATTTTAGATTTATCTATTTTATTAAGGTTAATACTTGTTTTTAAAATTGATGCCATATTATGCGTATTGATTTATCTGATTAAACATTCTAGCTAACTGATCTTTTGTTGCGTTAGTAGTTCTTCTTAAATTATCCACAGCTTTAACATGAGTTTGATTAGCGTAAAAATTATTTACGTTTGTTTCTAATCCTGTTACGCTGCAAACTTTTGTTTGGTTTTTTCTGGTTCTTGCCATAATTAAAGGGTTTTATTAATAAAATATTGTGTAGGATCAAAGCCTTCAGACTTATAAAATAATTCATAAGCCTGCACTGCTCTTTCGACTTTATCCTTACCACGTTCATAAAATTGTGGTGAGCAGTCAAAAATACCTATTTGGCCTGTGTTTTTATCAATGGCAATAAATACCATTTCGTAACCAAATAGTTTACTATAAATATAAGCTTGTGAGTCGTAATTGTATTTAGAAGCTGAATATTTAAACTTGTTAAGGTCTGCTGTTGTTTTCAAATCAACAATTAACTTTTCTTCATGGTTTATAATATCAGCTTTACCTTTCCACATACAACCTTCAAGCTCTGTAATGCCAGGTTTTTCATACTCGTTTTTAGAGTTTCTAATTAAATCATAACATATTTTATTAGCTAACATTTTATCTGTTAGTTTTTCTATATTATCAACTTCATGCTGTAGTAAACACAGTTCACCACCTGACATCTCTTTGTATGCCTTTGTGTTTCTAGTTGTAGCTTCTATAATCTTAAACTTTTTAAGTTTATTAGGTTCTAATATAGCCGTGTGGAAATAACCACCAACTAAAAACGCTGGTCTAGCTTCAGAAGCTTTACCAAGGTTTAAAGGATTTGTAAGTAAAGTACCAATATCTGAGTTACTAAGATATTTCTTACCGAAATCACCATAGTAATGCTCGTCATTACGTAGCTTTTCAATTACTTTTTCTTTGTTCATATTATAGTGTGTTTAACGCTCCTTCTATTTCTTTAGATAGAGCATACTTGGCTTTTATAGCCGATACTTTACCACCTGCTGTTACATATTGAACCGCTTTGTCGTAAGCCGGATCTGTTTTAGAGGTTAAAGTTGGTTTTTTAGGCTCAAATTTCTTTTTGCCATGACTATTAGTTGCATCGCTGTCTTGCGTGTCATCAATTAGAAATAAATTTCCTAAAGCATACTTCTTAGCGTAACTCGATGCCGAACCAAACTGCTGAGGTGCTTGCATACCTTTTTGATTAAGATCAACTCCAACTACAGATGTAGCTGTTATTGTTCCTTCACCATCAGTTACTGTTGCGGTTGTTTGTATAACAGGCATTGGCTCTGTTGCAATCAACTCTTCATTAACTGTTACGGTAACTCCTAACTCTAGCAGAAAGGGTTTTGTGGCTTCGAGAATGTCTTCGGCTGACCTGAAGTAATATTTACCGAATGAATTAAATCTACTTTTTTTCGATTTAAATTTTGTCTGAATTTTTGATAGTTTTTCGTATATGGTCATAGTATTATAATTACATGTTTAATTGTTAATTTACATTTGTAACTTACAGATAGTCAAGCACTTGCGAGTGATCTACACTGTCTATAAGTTTTTGTACTGCTTGTTTTTTTAGCTCTGAAACTCTAACATGACTACTGATTCCAGTTATCTTTAAAGCTTCTGCAATTTCTTTAGCAGAGTGCTTGTCACAGTCTAAACCATAGCTTAATCTTAGGGCTTCGTATTCGTTTTCATTTAAATGTTTTTGCATTAATCCTTTTAAATAAATATTTAATAAAGCTATGTTATATGGTTCTGATTTGTCAGGTAGTTCTAACATCATATTTTCACCGTAGTCATTAGTAGGTTGAGCGTCTATAGATAAGAATACAGAATTAAAAAACATAGCTACCATTTTTTTATCTTTAGGGTTTTTTCGTATTTCATTCATTTTGTGTTCAGGTATTCTTATATCGCCTCTACAGGCATCTATTCTTCTACGTATTAAACCTTTAATTCTTTTACTAAAAAATGATTTTAATGTTTTTTCTATGTCTTCAGATTGTTCTAACTTGTCCCATTCTAATTTGTCAACAGCTCTAGTGAGACCTTCATTTCCTATTTGTATTAAATCGTTTATAGTTAATACACCTGATGCTTGCTGACTAGTAGAAAATTTTCTAGCTAAGTTTTCTACAAGAGGCATAAACTTTACTACAAGTTCGTCTCTTGTATAATAATCATAAAGCTTATCATCAGGCATAGAAGATTTTAAATCTTCTTTATACCTTATGTAGTTTTGTATGTTATATTTTTTCATTTAATATTTGTTTTTCATTTTTTAAATTTTTACATAAATTCCTATATATAGTTCTAGTTGAACAATTAAGTAAACCAGCTACTCTAGACCAAGTTATTGTTTTACCCATATCGTTTAGATCTAGCATGCACTGATAAATTGATTCAACATCTACATTACTAGATCTACCTATTAATTTACCTACTATGCTAAGCTTTTCATTTATAGTTAACATGCTATAGTCTTTGAATATTACTTTACGTAATTTATTTTTAGGAGGATCGCCTCCACTAGCAAAAACTTCATCTATCATTTCTTGTAACTTTTTATCACTAATAAAAAATGTAACAAAGCCATTTTCTTTATTAGCTATAAATCTAGCTAAAGTGCCAAAACCATCAGGTTTATCGTTTAGGTAATATAACACAAGCATGTGCCACTTTAAAGATTTGTAAGTTGTTATTTTTGCTTTAGTATTAAACAAGTGATAACAATTATAAGTACCACTTTCATAGTATTTATACTTTTTAGTTTCAATAGTAGGTATATCATCACTGTCACGTCTATAAATTACACGTCTATCATTTAACCATTTTATATTTCTTTCGTATGACATTTGCCTATTACTTATTTATTCTTACTACCTTTTGTCACGCGTTTGTTTTTAACAAACTTTTTAATATTAGTACGTATACCAAATACGTCTGTTTGTATCATGTGCTTATATAGTTTATATCTACTCATATATTAATGTTATTTTTACGTTATTCCATTTACCGCCTTTTACGTCTTTATTCACAAGAAAATCAATGCGGTTTTTCCATCTCTTGTTCATTCTGTCTTCTACAGTCCATATTCCATCTAACTGTCCTGCTCCTTCAACACAAACTTTAGCGCCAAACACAAATCCGTGTTGCTCTAAATCTCTAGATACGGCTATCCACCGGTGACCTTGAGGATCAGCTTCATTAATTGTTTTAAGTGAAGCTGTAGTTAAATAGTCTGCGTTACATTGAGCAGGATCAGCATGGTATATTGTTGCTGTTACTAATATTGATATTAAAAAGTTCATCTGGTCTTGTTATTAGTTGTTCTGTTTTACCCGCGATCAAGTATTTTTCTTGTTCATAGTAATTCCAATAAGCTGTAATGCTACAACCTTCAACTTTATATTCATCGGGCATACACTGTGGTGGTTCTGTAAACTCACCATCAGGCATACCAAATGGACATAGGTTTAATGGTTCTTTACATTTAGTTATTGTTAAATGCGTTTTACCATATCTTTTTGTATACTCGTCGCCAAGAGCTAACATATGATTGTATAACCAATAGTATTGTCTAGCGTTTTGTCTACACCATATAGTGGACGGATGATTATAGTGTGCTTTTTTGTATGGCACATAATCAGGTTTATATTCTAATGATTCAGCATAATGATGATGCGCAGTACAAAGCATTTGGGCTGATTCTAAGATC
>CEVS01127713.1_pt1 | contig 10622 bp, 5 predicted proteins | sample 361571 | NCBI WGS metagenome assembly CEVS01 (sample SAMEA2623850, study PRJEB7988) | marine metagenome | isolation source: saline water (ENVO:00002010), including | reverse complement strand
TTGGAGAACTAAAGCAGCGATTGCCCACGATACTAGGATCGTCCGCGGGGTGCCTTGGTGCCTGTCCATTCGCATAGCAACCGAGTGATAAATCAACAATAGCCCCATGACTGAAATCACTCCATATGATGGGACAATTCCAGGATTGGTGATGAATAGCATTGAACATATGATGGTAATGAAACTGATATTCCACAATCGCATCATTCCACTATCTCTCATTCTTGCGCTCAATTCAGACATACCGATTAAGCGACCTGCAAGATTTACTCCACTTTCCCCTAGCTTGAAATTAAGTGGAACTTGAATCAATAACAATGTAATCAAATAAACAGAAACATCCAGTTCAGAGAAATTCATTGGAAGAATATCAACCGAAATAAATCGACCTTCCAAATTACTGACAAAGAGTACCAGCCAAACCCATGGAACCAAAGTCGCAGTTCCTGCTAAGGAAGGTGAATCTCTCTGTATTGCCAAGAATGCTAATCCTATCCAAACAATGGCTTGACATGCCAGTAATACTCGCGCCATGTTGGTTTCATCTGCCGGTATTAACAAAGTGAGTAGAATTACAATCACTATCGAGCCGATCCATAATACGTGATCTGAAACCGCATGCTGATGGTTTAGTATTGCAAAGGTGGTAATGCCTGCACTGAATACTGCATATATCGACCATGGCTCAGAAAATGGAGCATCAATTACACCTCTAACCATCAAAATCAGAATTCCCAATAGAACAGGTGCTGGCCATAATGCATAGCGTTGAAGCCTATCCCAATTCTCTCCTCTAACTACCAGATAAGAAGGAGTAAATGCAGATAGAAGCAGTATCAATTGCGCTAGAGCATAACCAGTCTCAAGCCGGTTGGAAGCGATTGCAAGAAGTGCTCCAATCATTCCCAATCCTACAGAAACCGACCAAAGCCCTGGCTTTCCAAGCCCCATTGCTTTGAAAGCTGAAGAGAACCAATTCTCTGCCTTTGCGAATCTTGTAGCTGTAACTGCATTTATTCCAGTCACTCCAAACATCAGTAAGAACAGAAGCAATTCATCATTAAACGGTTTTATTTCAATACCAAAGAATATCCAATCGTTACTAATTGCATGAATGCCGATCCACAGATATGATACTGCAATTCCAAGCGATGCAAGATTTCCAGAACTCCTGAGATAAGCCAAGCCGTGGAATAGTAATGTTCCAATTCCAATCATTATTGCTACTCCTTCTTCGCCATAAGGTCCGCCAGCAGCGGAGCCTATTGCCAGTAGTACCAAGGTTGCCTGAGTGGCGATTGCATCTTCATTGTGATATTGTGCAATCGCAATATTAAGAACGACTAAACCGAGTAATGAACCCCCTAGTTCAGATTCTCCAATCCAATCCCACGCATACATTGAGATTGCTAAACCGTACAGGATTTTCATCGAGATAATTACCCAAGTAATGCCCAACAAATGCATTCTTTCTTGTGGAATCCAAATTTGGCCTAGCCACATTCCAAAACCTGCCATCGCTAGTAATCCGATTGCTGAAATTGTGTGGCTGAAAATTGGTGAAGTTCCGACAATCGTCCCTATAGCGGACCAGACTACAATCATAGAAATCATTAGCCCATAATGCAGCCTCTTCTCTCCCTCCATGGCGTACTCGGTTACGCTATCTCTCTCCTGAGCTGATTCAACAGTGCCATCACGATTTATTCTGCTTGGTGCGTCGCCGCGTGAAAATATCTCTGCGACTTCTCCTACAGCAACATCGATTTCTTTTTCTTGGACTTCTATCGATTCCTCTTGAGGTTCTTCCTCAATTGATTTAATCAAAAATTTGTCTAAATTGACTCCTGAATCTTTCTCAAAATTTCTCTTGGAGAGGATTTCGTCTTCGGTTTCCTTCTCCATTGGTGGGGCACCATCCGAGTCGGCTTTCAATATCTCCCTTCGCTGACTGATTTTGATTGTAAATTCGCGCGCTTTTTTCCAAATGCGAACCGCAAGGGACAAAGAGGGCCCGCGGGTCGACAGTCCATGGCCGGTGTAGTGGGCGTCCCTTCAGGCGACCTATCTGAAAGCGGCATCAATACTGATGCTACAGTTTATTGGAACCTAGATAACCTCGCTCTCATCGACCTTGCTGTCGAGAGAAATGAAGGTTATTTGACCTCCGAAGGTGCATTGGTTACAGAGACTGGAGAAAGAACTGGCCGTTCGCCTAATGACAAGTTCATTGTCGATGAACCTACTACAAACCAGGATGTAAATTGGGGAGATGTAAACATTTCAACCGACGAATCTGTATTCAACAGATTGAAGGTTCAGGTTATCGATTATCTGTCACAAAGAGACTCTCTATTTGTTCAAGACCTATATTGTGGTGCTGAAGAAAGTGAAGCACTCCCGATCCGTGTGGTTAACCAAAATGCATGGCATAATGCCTTTGCAAGAAACATGTTTGTGCGTCCAACGACTGAGCAATTGGAAAGTCACGTCCCACAATTTACAGTATATCATGCCCCACATTTCGAAGCGGATGATGATGGATTGAATTCGCAATGCTTTGTAATTGTAAACTATCAACTTGGAGAAGTGATCATCGGAGGCACTAGATATGCTGGCGAAATCAAGAAATCTATTTTCAGTGTAATGAACTTGATTCTTCCTAAGAAAGGAATTCTACCAATGCACTGTTCTGCTAACACAAACGGAAAAAACACTGCAATCTTCTTTGGTTTATCTGGAACAGGAAAAACCACTCTTTCTGCGGACCCTAAGCGAGCGCTAATCGGGGATGATGAACACGGCTGGGGTGCAAATGGAGTATTCAATTTCGAAGGCGGTTGTTATGCTAAACTAATCAACCTCTCAGAAGAGGATGAGCCCGAAATCTTTGCAACTACTAGGCAGAAGGGCACTGTCTTGGAGAATATCGTTGTCAATTCTGATGGCGTTCCTGATTTCTTTGACACTAGCAAGACCCAGAATACTCGCGGTTCGTATCCAATTGAAGCTATTGAAAACAGAACTTTGGATAGCAAAGGCGGGCACCCACAAAATGTGATTTTCCTCACCTGTGATGCGTTCGGAGTACTCCCTCCAATTAGTCGATTGACATCGTCACAAGCGGCTTACCACTTTATCTCCGGATATACTGCAAAAGTTGCTGGAACTGAAATTGGAGTGACCGAGCCTCAGGCTACTTTCTCAGCATGTTTCGGCGAGCCATTCATGCCTATGCACCCTGGCGTCTATGCGGATTTGTTATCCAACAAGATGGCAGAGCACGGCTCAACTGCTTGGCTGATTAACACTGGATGGTCCGGTGGTTCTTACGGGGTTGGAAATAGAATGAAAATCAAGTACACTCGTGCAATGCTGAACGCAGCATTGGATGGTGACCTCCAAGACGTAGAATACATCGTTGATGAGCGATTTGGATTTGAAATTCCTAAATCTTGCCCTGGAGTTCCTTCTGATGTATTGATTCCAAAGCAAACATGGGGCGATGGTAATGCTTACGATGCCACTGCTGACAAGTTGGCAGCAATGTTCAATGAGAACTTCGAAAGATATGCTGCAGGCGTTTCCGACGAAGTTAATGCCGCTGCGCCTGTCGTAAATTAAGCAAAATGTGCACTATTGTGCATCATGAGCTAAAACCGTAGTTTGATAGCGAACCAGTGGCAGGGTACTATGTGAGGGCCATGCGTACACGTACAATCCTTCTTGCCAGCCTGATGATAATGATGTCCATGACTCCGCTAGTTTCAGCGGATTATGAGAAAGGAATTGAACAAGGAAAAGAGTTCGAAAACTCTCCTGTTTTCGACCTACCAGCCAAGACAATTGATTCGGTTGGACCAAGAATTGACACCGGAGCATCTGGGCGTGCACCATGTAGTGCCGTCCAAACAGATGCTGGTTCTGCAGGAGATGCTGGTAATACAAGTGCCACTGCTAAGAGTCTCGGAACCGACCCTACAAACGGTCCTACTGGAGTATCAGGCTGTGTAGATGCAAATGACCCAGAAGACATGTACAGCATTACTACCACCTCTGGAAAAGAAGTCGATGTTGAACTCGTGGTTCCAACAGGCGCTGATTTTGATCTATACTTGGTAGATGCAACCAAGCAGACATTCTATGATTACTCAGAGTACAATGACCCTCTTGAACAAGTAACAACTGGAGGTACTGCGTTAGAAGGAAATGCAACTACGTTCTATGTTTGGATTAATGCATACAGCGGAGATGGGACATACACATTACGAGTTTGGACCAACAATTCAACGCCTAAGCCAGATATGACCATCACTATGGTCGAAGGGCCTCTCAAGGCTCAAGCAGGAGATACCGTTTCAGTAAATTATACCGTTGAAAATCTGGCGAACAACACTTCTGCGACAACCGGCGTTTTCGATGTATTCTTCATCCTATCAACCGATACCACTTATGACCAATTCGACACGATTCTAGATGAGGTTTCGGTCGAGGCAGATTTGGCTGCTGGAGCGTCCAGAAATACAACTACTAGTATCGTTCTTCCAGCAAACCTATCCAATGATTCGTACCATTGGATTATATGGGCTGATGGATATGGAAATATTACCGAATCTGATGAATTGAACAATAATATGGCCTCTCCTGATAAGATGGTTGTAGGAAATGATTGTACAGACCTGATGGGAGGCACACAAAATGATGGTGGCCTAGGAGCTGATGCTGGTAATGATGTTGCTAATGCAACCAATATGGGCAGTAATGTAACCTCATCATTCACAGGTTGTATGGATGGTGCCGATGGTGATGACGTGTATGCCTTCGATGTTCCCGCAGGATATTTCTTAGAAATTGAATTAGATGCCGAGGACCAAACTTCCGATTTTGACGTCTACATCCACTATTCCAATGGTTCAGAAGTCGACCGCGGATTAGCGAGTTCATACCCTGAAACCGCTACTGCTAAACTAACAGATTACGAAGGTGTTGGCGGAACATACTACGTCAATATCACCCACTATTCTGGAGTTTCAAATTACACTCTCGATGTTTGGACTAACCAGAGCATCCCTGCACCAGACTACACTATCGATACAGTTACTAGTGCTGGCAGCGGACAACCTGGAGACATGTTTGATGTCACAGCTGTTCTAGAAAACGAAGGTACTGTAGATGGGGTATCAAGCGTTGAGTTAATTGCTATTCTTTCGGTAAATACCGGTGTCGAATGGTATGATCATGAAGTTGGCTCCACTACTACAAGCGGAATTCCAATGGATACAAACACTAGCGTGACAATTAGTTCTACAATACCGGCAGACATTGTCGAAGGCGGATATTACCTCTATGTGGTCGCTGACCAAGACGACTTAATCTTGGAGAGAGATGAGACAAATAATCAAGCAGCCAGAACTGGGCAGTTCACTGTCGGTAATGCAGAGACTTCCTGTGTTTCACAAAATGATGCTGCAATGGGCGGTGATGCAGGAAATGATGCTACTAACGCCTATGACTTGGGTAATTACGCTGATGCTGAATATCGTGGTTGTATCGATGCTAATGATGCAAGCGATTACTACACTATCACCATGGGCGCAGGACAAAACATGAATGTTACATTGGTAGACCCCCCATCCGGTGCAGTAAATCTAGCACTACTGGACTCAAATGGTGCGCAAGTAGATTCTGACTCTAGTTGGTTCTCAGATTCTGAAGTTTCAACTATTGATACATCTAATGATGGAGTTGCTGGAACATACACATTGATAGTAAACCGTTCAACTTCTTGGCTTGAAGATGGTGGAGCTGGAACTTACAGGCTACTAATTGGAAACCCTGCAGGCTATGTTGCACCGTTCACATGTGCTGGCCACTCTGATGCTGGAACAGGAACGGATGCCGGAACGGATATGTCGAACGCCATAGCATTAGGTGCAAATCCATCAGTCATGGGGCAAGGATGCTTAGATGGACAAGATTCTTCAGATGCTTACCAATTCAATATTGAAGACTACAACAACATCAACGTGATGTTCTCACCAGACATGGGCTCTCCTTTCACTGCAAACTTATACGATGAAGAGAGCAACATGGTTGCTGGCTGGAATGGTACAGAATGGATGTCAATGGAGGATTCAGAATACGAAGGTCAAGATGGAATGTTCACTCTTGTCGTCGACTCTGCAGGAGGAGAAGGTTACTACAATCTCTCGATCAATACTATGCCTCCTGCACCAGCAGACCTTGCGATTAGCAACCTAACATGTGGTGCTGAGATGGTCAGCAACGAGGAATTATTCTATTCATTCGAAATCCATAACCTACGTGGACCTGCTGTTGGAGATTTCAATTGGAGTCTGAACTTGGTAGATGATACTGGAGCAATTGTAGAAGAGCTCGATTCCTCTACTATGAGCACATACTCAACATATGGGCAACTCGTTCTTGAGAGAGCATCTTCGACATTTATCGATGCAACTACTGCTTCCGGAACTTACTCATGTCATGTGATGATGAACATGGACCGTGCTATCGATGAAATTGAACTAATCAACAACGAAATGATGGGAGAAAATTTCTCAATCCAGAACGAAGAAGAGTTGTGGGCAAATGACGTTGATAGAGATGGTTACAACACCACAGACACGGGTGATGGAATCGTTGACGACTGCCCAGACAAGTACGGAGAGAGTTGGGGCGACCGCTATGGTTGTGCTGACCTTGATGGCGATGGATGGTCAAACCTGAACGACTTCTCGCCATTGGATGAAAGCCAGTGGATTGATGAAGATGAAGATGGATTTGGCGACAACAGTTCTGGATACCTGGGTGACCAATGTCCCGGAGTATATGGTGTCGAAAATGGAGAAGGTGGAGATGGATGTCCGCCTCCATTCGTAGATGCTGATGAGGATGGTGTGCAGGATTCTGACGATGATTGCGATTCAACTCCTGCAAATGCAACCGTTGATGAAAACGGCTGTGAAGTAGATACTGACGGTGACGGAATAGTTGATTCAATGGATGATTGTCCTGCTACTGACACTAACGCTACTGTAGACTCGTTGGGCTGTGAAGTAATCGATAACAACGGCGGCTCAGACAACGGTGGCTCAGACAACGGAGGTTCAGACAACAATGGTGGGTCTGGAACCGGAGATGATGGACAAAGCACAGATGACTCTGCGGAAAGCAGTACTGATGTTGTGATGATCGGAGGAATCGGTTTCGGTGTAGTGGTTATCATTCTACTGACTTTCCTAATTATCCGTAAGGGCCGTGGAGGCGATGACCTTGCAGGAGACTCGTTTGCAAATGCTGCATTTGACCAACCTATGGGAGGAGTGGCTGCTGCAGACCCTAGTATTACTCCAGAACAGTTGCAATATGAACAGCAGCTACTGGCTCATGGCTACACTGCTGAACAAGCAAGAGCATATGCTGACCAGCATTTCCGCCCTTGGCTAAACCAATGATTAGGACATAGTAAGGGTCATCAACGGGCTCTGCCCAGACCCATACATGACAGACGTCATTATGCAGACAAGTGCCGGCGATATCCGAATTAGGTTATTCACCAATGAAGCCCCAGATACAACAGCGAACTTCCTTCGCCTAGTTGATGATGGATACTACAACGAACTACACTTTCACAGAGTCATTGAACAATTCATGATTCAAGGTGGATGTCCACATTCGAAGGATCCAATGAGTCGAATGGCTGGAACTGGTGGCCCTGGCTGGAAAATACCATGTGAAGCAAGTGCTCTGAACATGGCTCACGACCGCCCTGGAATACTATCTATGGCTAATGCTGGTCGCAACACAGGTGGCTCGCAGTTTTTCCTAACCACTGTTGCAACTCCATGGCTAAATGGAAACCACGCAGTTTTCGGAGAAGTTGTTGAGGGCATGAATGTGGTCAAAACTATTGAAGGCTGCAGAAAACTTCCTGGAGACAGGCCTGCTCAGCCTCAACAAATTATCTCAGTCACTAGAGCATGAGGTGAGATGGTGGTCAGCCTCGCCATTCACGGTGGAGCTGGAGGAGATGGGCCTTGGAAAGGTCCAACGGATTTAGACCCGCAGCGAATCGCTTGCATGCAAAGCGTTCTCACAACTGTAGGCTCAATGTTGGATGATGGTATTGATGCCCTAGAGGCAGTAACCATTGCAGTTGAGATGTTGGAGAATGAACCACTTTTCAACGCAGGAATTGGTTCAGTCATCGCAGCAGATGGTGATGTTACAATGGATGCAAGTATCATGCGCGGCAGCGATGCTGCTGCAGGTTCGGTAGTCAATGTCAAAAAAATACGACATCCGATAAGAGCTGCAAAAATTGTGCTAGACAATAATTGGCCAGTAATGTTGAATGGTTCCGCTGCAGACGATTTTGCAATCAAAAATGGCGTTGAAGAAGTATCTCAAGAATGGTTGATTACTGATTTACGTCAAGCCCAATGGAAGAAATGGAAGGATGCAAAATCAAGACCTGGTTCAACCGATGAAGATGACGAGGCTATGCTTGATCACGATGGAGAAGGCATGGGTACTGTTGGTGCTGTGGCCATAGACTCTAACGGGGTTCTCGCCGCTGCAACAAGCACAGGAGGAATGACTGGAAAGCCGGATGGTAGAATTGGCGACACTCCAATTATTGGCGCGGGAACTTGGGCTGATGAGAGAATTGCGGTGTCGTGTACAGGAGTTGGTGAAGCGTTCATCAGAACATGTGCTGCACACGAAGTTGCTAGTAGATTAAGGGCAGGTGAATCACTTGCAGATGCCTGTGAAAATATGCTAGATATGGTTGCACCACTCGGGGGCCGGGGCGGAGTAATCGCCATAGATTCAGATGGAAATATCGCCATTCCGTTTCAGACGATGCTAATGTATCGCGGTTATTGGAAAAATGGAGAGGTAATGACCGGCATAGGCCCGGATTTATCCTCTCAATGAATTGTAGATTTCCAAATCGTTCTGATTCAATTCCTCAATTTTTAATTCGCCCGGCGGTTGGAATTTATTCTTCTTCAGATAATTGAATAATCTGAACCATCTAAGTTTAGTGAACAAAATCATCGCTCGCCTCGAATCTCCAAAAGTCGGATGCGTGGTGTCGCTTTCCTTAGGCCAACCTAGTTCGTCTAAAACTTCCATGCCATCTTCTGCAATGATTACATGGTCGAACAACTCGAGATTTGACAGCGCTTTATTGGAGTCCAATTCACCGCGAGCAAAAATCTTCGTGTAATATTCTGGAGATGAGTGAAGGTGCCCTTCTGCAAGATATTCCTGGTACGAGGAGGCTTTAGTCCACATCCAATAGTGGTCGTAATTATAATTTGAAACCAATCGCTTGATTGGGTTTCTAAGGCAGGTCAGCATGGTAACTCTCTCATCTTTAGCCAGAGTTTCATAATCGGGGCCTCCCCATTCGCAAGCAACGAATGTGACTCCTTTCTTTTCACATTCATCAATGAAAGATGTCAATTCAACTGAATCCATATCCCATAAGGGAATTACCTCGCCATCAGTGACTGGATTTCCATTCTCGTGATTAGGCCAAAATGTCTCGCCGTTAGCCATTGCCCGTCTTATCACATAAGTGCCAGCAGCTTTGTGGAGATGCTGGAACCAAACGAGGCGGTAAGCGGCCATTAATCTCTGGTCGAGATTCTCACCTTTGACGCTTACTAGAGGGAAAGGGACATGGACGGTCGGCTATGCCGGATGTATATGGGAGAGGTACGAATTGAAGCTGACACCATGGGTGAACTAGAAGTTCCTGCAGATCGATACTACGGTTGTCAGACTGCAAGATCTCTAATCAACTTCGATATTGGCGAGGATAAAATGCCAAGAGGGGTCATACGTGCTTTTGGCATACTAAAACAAGCCGCTGCTAAGGTGAATTCTGATTTAGGTCAACTAGATTCTGATGTTGCAAAACTCATTATTTCTGCTGCTGAAGAAGTAATTAATGGTGCATTAGATGACCATTTTCCTCTAAGAGTATGGCAAACCGGGTCTGGAACCCAATCTAACATGAATGCCAATGAGGTCATAGCAAATAGGGCCATTGAAATGGCAGGCGGAGTCTTGGGTTCCAAATCTCCCGTTCATCCAAATGACCATGTTAACCGTGCCCAGTCCTCCAATGATACCTTCCCTACAGCAATGCATATTGCAAGCGCTGAAGCGATTACTCACGAATTAATACCTAGCCTAATTGCTCTGAGAGATGCCCTTGCAAAAAAATCCGAAGATTGGTCTGATATTGTCAAAATTGGCAGAACTCACCTAATGGATGCAGTGCCGCTCACTCTAGGGCAAGAAGCAAGTGGATGGGTTGCTCAACTAGATGCAGATGTTCGAAGAATTGAATTTGCTTTGGAAGATATACATGAATTAGCTCTAGGCGGAACCGCTGTTGGAACTGGCTTGAATACCCATCCCGAATTCGCAAATCGTGTGGCATCTGCAATAGCATTGAAAACAAATCTTCCATTTATCACAGCACCCAATAAGTTCTCACAATTAGCAGCACATGATGCAATTGTTGCTGCAAGTGGCGCATTGAACACATTGGCAGTAAGTCTAATGAAAATTGCCAATGA
>CEVS01009742.1_pt1 | contig 10623 bp, 11 predicted proteins | sample 361571 | NCBI WGS metagenome assembly CEVS01 (sample SAMEA2623850, study PRJEB7988) | marine metagenome | isolation source: saline water (ENVO:00002010), including | reverse complement strand
AACATGCTTGTTAAAGCAATTTTTATACTTTTCATATCATCTCCGTTATAAATTTATAAAAGATAATCGCATTAAACAATAAAAGAACCTTTCTTTAAAGATATTTTTACAAAATCTCCCTAAATATGTACATAAATTCACTCAAAAGACAAACAAACCCCTAGTATTTTTTTAATACAAAGGGGTTTGTAAACTATAAAGGTTTTAAGAAAGGGGAATAAAACAATATAGTTTTTTGGTACCTCCCAGTAAGCAACTGGGAGGAATTTAATTTAGTAACTTATAGAAAAGAATCCGCCGTCTTGATCACCACTTGGACCACTATCTGAATTGAAATCAGAATAGAAGAAGCCTAAAGTAAAATCACCCACGGGGTATTCATAACCTACTAGATAATTTGTACCGACATTCTCGTAGTCTCCATAGGAGATAGAAAAAGATCCAGGTCCAGCATCAACTGAGTATCCAACTTCACCATAGTTGGTAGCAGTATCTATACCATTGGCATATGTTACATACACGCCATAAAAATCAATAGTGAGGTATAACTCTTCAAAATCTAGAGATGCATTATCTGGGTATGTGTAGGCAATAAATCCGAAATCGTAACCCGAGTCTTCGTTAAAAGAGCCTGAGTAACCTAAATAACCATCTAGCTCTAAAGAACTTGTTCCGCCACTAACATTAGCTGCCCAAACGCCTAGATAAAAGCCGCTGTCATCCTCTAAGTCAAAACCACCACTAACTGATGGATCACCATCATTCTGAGTCATCCCTCTCCAAACATAGTCTGTTGTTAAGGCTACATTCCCTGATAAAGAAACTTCAGCAAAGCTCAAACTACTTAAAGAAATAAATGAAACAAAAAAGATTTTTTTCAAAATATTCATTAATACTCCTTGATTTATTAATTAAAAAGGGAATTATACAATCGCTATTTTTAAGAGATTTTAAGCCCTCTATTATCAAAATTTATAGTTTTTGCATCATAAAGATGCTTATTTGAAGATTATCTTCTATTTACTGGTATTTCTTAGTGCATAAAAAAAATACATATTTATCCAACAATACTTTTTTAACTGAATGCTCTATGTTTTAATACTTTCTTTTAAAAAATGAAATATAAAGCCCTAGTAACCAGCGAAGAAAATAAAACATTCGTTAATTCAATACAAAATCTTGATCTCTCTTCATTGCCAGATCATGACACTCTAATAAAAGTTAAATTTTCATCTTTAAACTATAAAGATGCTTTATCTGCTTCTGGAAATAAAGGAGTAACGAGAATTTATCCACATACTCCAGGGATTGATGCAGCAGGCATAATAGAAAAAACTACTGGTACAAAATTCTCTGAAGGAGATGAGGTGATAGTCACAGGATACGATATGGGCATGAATACTTGGGGTGGCTTCGGCGAATACATTAAAGTTCCTGAAAATTGGATTGTAAAAAAACCAGATAATTTATCTCTTTCTGAATCAATGGCTTTTGGTACTGCTGGATTGACGGCAGGATTATGCCTTAGAAAGCTTTTAAAGCATGGATTAAAACCTGAGGATGGTGATGTATTTGTTTCTGGTGTAACAGGAGGAGTAGGAATCATAAGTTTAATGCTCCTTTCTAAATTGGGTTTTGATGTATCAGCCATTACTGGAAAAACAGATCAGGAAGATTTCTTAAAAAGTTTAGGTGCCAAACAAATAATTGATAGAAATAATTTAGATGTCGATCTTATAGCGCCATTACAAAAACCAATTTACGCTGGCGGTATTGATGCAGTAGGAGGGAGTATCTTGTCAAATTTAATTTGTTCAACATCCCAAAGAGCGGCTATTGCTTGCTGTGGTATGGTTGGCGGTCTTAATCTAGATACAAGTATATTTCCATTTATTCTTAGAGGTTTAACTCTTTTCGGTATAGACTCTGCGGAAACCCTTATAGAGGTAAAAGAGGAAGTCTGGGATAACTTTGCATCTTCATGGAAGTTATCAAATGTTGATGAAAATATTAAAAATGTTTATCTTGATGATTTGCCAAGTGAAATTGAAAAAATATTAAAGGGTGAACAAATCGGTAGAATAAGGATTGTATATGACTGAGAAAAATAACTTTAATGAAAAAATTGCAAATGAAGATAGTCGATTAGACTCATTCATGTCTGTTTTAGTTATCTTGGCTATAACTGGAATAATAGTTTTTTGGGTTGCTTCACAATAATGTCAGTTACTGAGTTATTTAAAAATACTAGATTGCCTGTCCTAGCAGCTCCTCTTTTCATCATTTCATATCCAGAACTTGTAATTGCACAATGTAAAGCTGGGGTAATTGGTTCCTTTCCAGCTCTAAATGCAAGACCAGCTGAAGAATTAGAAAAATGGATAATACAAATTTCATCGGAACTTGAACAATATAAAAAAGACAACCCAAACGAGATTGTTTCTCCATTTGCTGTAAATCAAATTTGCCATAGTTCAAATGATAGGCTCGAACATGATGTTGACGTCTGTGTTAAATATAAAGTCCCTATGGTCATAACTAGCTTGAGAGCACCTAAATTTGTTGTTGATTCAATACATAGTTACGGTGGTGTAGTAATGCACGATGTTATAAACGTAAGGCATGCTAAAAAAGCTGTTGATGAAGGAGCGGACGGTCTGATTCTCGTATGCGCAGGAGCAGGGGGTCATGCTGGTACATTAAGTCCTTTTGCTCTAGTTAGAGAAGTTAGAGAATTTTTTGATGGCCCTATAGCTTTATCTGGAAGTATATCTGAGGGTTCGTCAGTTTTATCGGCTCAAGCTCTAGGAGCAGACTATGCTTACATTGGAACCAGATTCATAGCAACTAAAGAGGCCAATGCTTCTCCAGGATACAAACAAATGATTGTTGACAGCGCAGCTAATGACATCATGTATAGCCCGACCTTTACTGGAGTTAATGGTAATTATTTAAAACCTAGCGTGGTAAATGCTGGATTGGATCCTGATAATCTCCCGCATGCAGATAAAAACGATATGAACTTCGGTAGCTCTGGACTTTCCGGCGATAATTCAAAAAAAGCTTGGAAAGATATCTGGGGGTCTGGTCAAGGTATTGGTTCGATTAAAGAAATTACTTCGGTAAAAGATACTGTTGATAAGTTAGTCTCCGAGTATCAATCCTCCAAGGAAAGACTGGATAAGATTAGTTAGAGTTTTCTTTGGAAAACTCCCTACTCAAAAGAAATTGATCGTAATCCATATGCATGACCGAATGATCATTTTGATAAGTTAAAGCATTAACACTCCGTTTTATCATCTGAGAAGGCAGGGGAGACTTTAAAGCATATTTTTTAGCAAAATCATCTGTTTTCTTTTTTAATTCTTTTTCGCTATACATTTCATCGATAAAACCCCAGTCATAAAGGGTAGTAGCACTTTCTGCATTTCCGCTAATTACCATTTTTTTAGTTTTTGATGGTCCTATAAGCCTTAGAAGCAATGGCAGGCCGAACCAATTTAAATTCATACCAAGATCAATTTCAGGGTATGCAACCAAAGTAGATTCTGAAGCTAGTCTAAAATCACATGCTGAGGCAATACATGCAGCTCCCCCTAAACAGTAGCCCTTTAACGAAGCTATCGTAATTTGATCAATTTTCAAAATTGATTCAATCGCCTCCTTACCTAAATTTGTTTTCCACATATCAAGCTTAGAAAGTGTCTTTTGTTTTTCTTTGATATCTGCTCCAGCCGAAAAATGCTTTCCTGCAGTCTGATAAACAACGACATTGATTTTTGGATCTTTTTGAATTTGATTGTTCAGATAAATCAACTCTTCAAGAGTTTTATTATTAAGTGCATTCAATGCTTTGCCTCTTATGAAAGATACATAAGCGATCTTATTTCTTTTTGCTAATTTAAGAAATTTCATAAAGTTACCAAAAGAAAATTAAAAATTTTCTTCGAGATATTTTTGTGCATCTAAAGCCGCCATACAACCAGATCCTGCAGAAGTAACGGCTTGACGATAAACTGAATCCGCAACATCACCGGATGCAAAAACTCCTTCCACACTTGTTTGTGTGGCATTTCCATTTAAACCAGAATTAATTGTTATGTAGCCATTTTTCATTTCTAGTTGTGAGCTAAATATATCGGTATTTGGCTTGTGACCAATAGCAACAAAAACGCCTTCTAACTTAATTTCTTTATTGGAATCAAGAGAAATACCTGAGACTAAATTTTCATCTCCTAAAACTTCTTTTAATTGAGAATTCCAATGAATTTCAATTTTTCCCTCTTTTTCTTTTTCAAAGATTCTATCTTGTAAGATCTGTTCTGCTCTTAATTTGTCTCTTCTATGGATAAGGTGAACCTTAGAACAAATATTAGATAAGTATAACGCTTCTTCAGCAGCAGTATTTCCTCCTCCTACAACACAGACTTCTTTATCTTTATAAAAGAAACCATCACATGTTGCGCAAGCACTCACACCTCTACCCAGATACTTTTGTTCAGAATCAAGGCCTAAATACAAAGCAGACGCCCCAGTTGCAATGATAAGAGCGTTTGTTTGATATTCATTATTACCATTTAATAAAAAAGGTTTCGATGATAAAGAAACTTGGTCTATATGATCATTAATAATTTTCACTCCAAAAGTTTCTGCATGCGTTTTCATTCTCTCCATCAAATCAGGACCCATTAAACCTTGCGCATCGCCAGGCCAGTTTTCTACTTCTGTAGTTGTGGTAAGTTGTCCGCCAACCTCTAAACCAGTAATCAATATCGGGTTAAGTCCTGCTCTTGCTGCATATATGCTCGCACTATATCCAGCCGGTCCAGAACCAAGAATTATTAAATTATTTGTATCAGTCATCGATGTAGTAGTTATAATGGCATCATTATACAAAGATAACGTGGCTAAAAAACGAGTATCTTCATCATTTTCAAACCTCATTAATTCATTGAGTATTTCCACTGCCGCCAAAAGAATAGTTACAGATATTTCAGCACTGTTTCTTTTGTTGGTAGGAATTATTTTCTTAATTTCTCTTTGGACATATAACCCCTCAGATCAGAATGAATTTGAAATGCTATCTGAAGCAAATTTTACTAATAGTATAGGTTTGATTGGAGCTTACTTATCATATGGAAGCTACCGGCTTTTGGGAATTATTGCTTGGCTGATTTTAATTCCAAGTTTTTGGATCCCCCTGAAATATCTTTTTACTGAAAGAACAGAAGAAACAAACTTTAATTTAAAAAATATTTTATTTTTTTTAATTGGTTTTATATTAACTTCATTTTCCTTAGCTACACTAATTTCAATTCACCTAAACCCATATGATAATTTTTACCCAGAGACTTCCTCTGGTTTTATAGGATTATCAATTAAAAACTTTTTAATCCCATATTTAGCAACAATAGGGTCAACTATAGTGACTATCTTTTTCCTTTTGGTAAGTTTTACTTTGACGGTTAATTTATCTTGGAAAAACTTAATCTCTATTCTTCAAGACATATTTATAAATTCTACTTATCAATTCTCTAAAATTTTTAAAGATGGTTTTACATTTTTTAAAAATAAAAATAATGAGAGGCGAGATAAAAAGAATAGGCAATCCTTTCTAAATGAACATAAAAAGAAAATGAATGAAATGCCAAAGGCTGAAGTTAAAGAAGTCAGCAAGGATATTCCTCAAGGAAAAAAAGTTCACTTAGAAAAACAGAAAGAATTGTTTGAAAAATCTCTTCCCGGAGATATGCCAAAAATATCTCTATTGCAAGAGAAAATTTCAGAATCAAAAGAATTCACTTCTCAGCAAGCCTATGAGTTGGATATTCTTAAGAATGCATTAATAACTAAACTAGCTGAATTTAAAATAACTGGACCGGAAAATGAATACGCAGTAGTTAAAGAAACCATGCGCGGTCCTGTGGTAACAAGATTTGAAGTGGAACTGCCAAAAGGAATTAAAGTTTCTCAAGTGTCAAGCTTAAATAAAGACTTAGCAAGGTCTCTTGGGGTTGGTAGTTTAAGAATTGTTGAAGTAATTCAAGGAAGAGAAACTATTGGAATTGAAATTCCAAATGCAGATCGAGAAGACGTTTTGCTTGGTGAAGTTATTGCCTCTAAAGCATTTGAAGAATCCAAAAGTCCCATAACCTTAGCTTATGGAAAAGACATAGAAGGCAAACCAATTTTAGAAGATCTAGCTAGCTTGCCACATCTATTAATTGCAGGAACTACAGGATCAGGTAAATCGGTTGCCTTAAATTCTATGTTGATGAGCATCCTTTATAAAGCTACACCCCAGGAAGTGAAATTAGTTTTAATTGATCCAAAAATGCTTGAGTTATCAGTTTATGAAGATCTTCCGCATCTCTTGACGCCAGTAATAACCGATATGTCAGAAGCTGCTCATGGATTGAGATGGTGTGTAAACGAAATGGAGAGACGATATAAATTGATGGCAGCTTTATCAGTTAGAAATTTAAATGGTTTTAATACCAAAGTTTCTCAAGCAGCTAAAAACGGAACACCTTTAAAAGATCCTCTGTGGAAACCTAAAGAAGGCGAGGAAGTTGTTGATTCAGAAATTCCTATATTGTCTGAATTACCTCTAATTGTAATTGCTGTTGATGAGTTAGCTGATTTAATGATGGTTGTTGGAAAGAAGGTCGAACACCTTATTGCTAGATTAGCCCAAAAAGCTAGAGCTGCAGGAATTCACATGTTACTTGCAACTCAAAGGCCATCCGTTGATGTAATTACCGGACTTATAAAAGCTAATATTTCGGCAAGAATGGCATTCAATGTTGCCTCATCAATGGATTCAAGAGTTGTCTTAGATCAAGTAGGGGCAGAACAGCTCCTAGGAAAGGGAGATATGCTCTATGTGGGATCTGGAACTTCTATTCCTTTAAGGGTTCATGGTGCATATGTTGGCGAAGATGAAATCTTGCGAGTAGTAGAAGATTGGAAGAATAAAGAGGATGTTAATTACCTAGAAGAAGTAACCAAGGCTCCTGAAGTAGCAGATGTGAATTCCGGTGGAGATGGAGATTCTGAAAAAGATGAGTTTTATGATCAAGCCGTTGCTTTTGTTCTCGAAAGTAGAAGGGCATCGATATCAGCAGTTCAAAGAAAATTTAGAATTGGTTACAACAGAGCAGCACGATTAATAGAAGCTATGGAAGATGCTGGCTTAGTAAGCGAAATGAATTCTAACGGTAACAGAGAAATCCTGGCACCAAACGCAAATGCTGAATAAGCTTCTTTTAATTTTTTTATTTTTTTCATTTAATATTTTTACTTGCTCAGAACTAAATAATCTTAGTATTTATAGCAAAGATATAAAGACAATATCTTTAAATTACATTCAAAACTTTGAAGGATTAAATAAATCAAATATTGAAGGACAAGTTTTTTTTAAAAAACCAAATTTATTTAAAATAATTACATCAAACCCTTCAAAAACTGAGCTAATAGTAAATGGCCAAGATGTTTACCGATCAGATTTTGAACTTAATGAGACTATCAAGTACAGGCTTAAAAATATTGAATCCCAAATTCCTGCATTATTATTGTTAAAGTCTCAAAAGAAGGTTTGCGCATTTTTAAAAAATTCTGAAAATTCAGAGTTTATATCTGATTTAAAAATAATAAGTGATAATAGAAATTTAAAAACAATTTCATATACAGATCAATTTGGAGTGATTACACAAATAAACTTCCTTAATATTAAATTAAATGATGAACTAGAAAAGAAAATATTTGACTATAATAAAGAGACAACTCTCGTTATTCTCAACTGAAATGCTCGATATTAACCTCTTAAGAAACAACTTAAAAGAAATACAAAATAACCTGCAAAAAAGAGGGTTTGATTTTGATATAAATGCTTTTGAAAAATTAGATTTAAAAAGAAAAAAACTACAAATAGATACAGAATCACTTCAAGAAAAATCTAACATTCTTGCTAAAGAGGTTGCTCAAGAGAACAATCAAGAAACTAAAGACCAAAAACTAAAAGATGCAAAAAAAGTATCTACTGATTTAAAAGAGATTAAGATAAAACTCGATATAGCTTTACAGGACTTAAATACATTTTTATTAGAAATACCTAATGTTCTGGCTGAAGATGTTCCTGAAGGAAAATCTGAAGAAAACAATAAAGTTATTTATGAGAAAGGAATCATTCCAGATTTTTCTTTTAAAATTAAAGATCATCAGGAGATAGGAGAACTATCTAACGGAATTAATTTTGAAGAATCAGTAACAATTGCAAAATCTAGGTTTGTTGTATTGAGAAAAGAAATAGCTAAATTACACAGGGCGTTATCTCAATATATGTTAGATACCCATGTAAAAAATGGATATGAAGAGATATATGTTCCATATCTTGTGAATAAAAAGTCATTAGAAGGAACAGGGCAGTTACCAAAATTTGAAGAAGATTTATTTAAAGTCTCTGATGAGGAGCTATATCTAATACCAACTGCTGAAGTACCTGTTTCAAATATTTATAGAAATAAAATTTTAAATTCACACGAATTACCTATCAGTTATGTTTCACATACTCCATGTTTTAGAAGCGAGGCGGGCAGTTATGGAAAAGATACAAAAGGAATAATTCGTCAACATCAATTTGATAAAGTTGAACTGGTTAAATTTGTTCATCCTGAAGATTCTGAAGCTGAGCTTGATAAATTAACTAAAGACGCTGAAGGTATTTTGAGTAACTTAAATTTACCTTACCGAAAAATTATTTTGTGCAGTGGTGATACAGGTTTTGCTTCTTCAAAAACTTTTGATCTAGAAGTCTGGTTTCCAAGTCAAAAAACATATAGAGAAATATCGTCTTGTTCAAGTTTTACAGACTTTCAGAGTAGAAGGATGAAAATCAGAATCAAGCAATCCAAAGAAAATATTCTTTGCCATACCATAAATGGTTCAGGGCTTGCGGTTGGTAGAACCTTGGCTGCTATTTTAGAGAATAATCAAACAGAGCAGGGTTCCGTGGTTATTCCAGATGTATTGGTTGATTATATGGGTGGAACAAAAGAATTGAATCTATCTAGATAATTATTGTTTTCCTGATAAACTCCTTTGCCTTATGGAATTTTTAATTGATTATGGGTCTTTTTTACTCAAAACCATCTCTCTTATAATTATCATTTCAATACCTTTTCTTATTTTGTTTTCTTCAAAAGGTAAAGACGTTTCACCATCTGGTACATTAAAAATCTCAAATTTATCTGACAAGTTGGATAATATGGCTGGAGCGGTTAAGTCTTTAACGCTAAATAAAAACGAAAGAAAAAAACTACTTAAAGAGAAGAAAAAAAATTTAAAAGCTAAAAAAAACAAATCTATTCCAAAACCTGTTTTTGTTTTGAACTTTAATGGTGATATTGAGGCCTCAAGCGTAGAGAATCTTAAAGAAGAGATAACTGCAATATTAAAAAGTGAAATCAAATGCCAAGAACTTGTTTTACGCTTGGAAAGCCCAGGGGGTACTGTCATTGGATATGGCTTATGCGCTGCTCAGTTACAAAGATTAAGAGATGCAGGTATTAAAGTAACAGCTTGTGTTGATAAAGTTGCTGCCTCTGGTGGCTACATGATGGCATGCGTTTGTAACAAGATTGTTTCTTCGCCTTTTGCCATTATTGGATCAATAGGTGTAGTTGCAGCTATTCCTAATTTTCATAAAGTACTCAAAAAGAACAACGTGGATTATGAACTTCATACCGCAGGAGAATACAAGAGAACAATTACCATGTTTGGGGAAACTACCCCAGCAGGAAGGAAAAAGTTTAAAGAACATTTAGAAGACATTCATGTTCTTTTTAAAGATCATATTAAAAAATTTAGACCTTCTCTAGATATGAAAAAAATCGCAACTGGCGAAACATGGGAGGGTATAAAAGCTCTTGAAGTTGGCTTGGTCGACGAAATCTCAACTAGTGACGAGTATTTACTGAACTTGTCTAAGAAGCATGAGATTTTTGAAATATCTTTTATAACAAGACAAAACTTTCAAGATAAATTGAGCTTTTTTATCACCTCAACTGCTACAAAACTTTTATCATCTATTGAAACTTTTTTTGATAAAAATAAATACAGATAGATGTTTAATTATAAGAATCACATCATGGTAGGAGACCATGAGGATATTAAGAAAGATCTAGAAGAAAGACATTCCTAGATGAAAGTTTGATTTGTTTATTTCTTTAAAATAGCAAAAATAATTATTAAAGATACAAGGGCTAATAAACCATTTTCTCCAAATAAATTCATTACTTCTGAAAAGTTATTCAAAACATTCCCAAAAACCGGAGTTTCAGGACCAAAAATTAAGCCAATTAAAAGCGAAATAGCAATGAATAATCCAAGAACTTCCGTAGACTTGTAAAGAAATTTTCTTATTTTTTTAAATTTAAATATTTCCATATTTTTAAGTAGAGCCGGAGTAGAGACTCCGGCTCAAAGCTAAAATTACTTAAGTAATTTATAAAGCAGTGCAGCAGCTAAAAGACCAACAATCCCTGCATCACCCAACTGCTGGATGACTCCCAAAAGGTTGCCAAGAACTCCGCCGAAAAACCATGCATTGTTATCAAAAACAAT
>CEVS01119810.1_pt1 | contig 10646 bp, 13 predicted proteins | sample 361571 | NCBI WGS metagenome assembly CEVS01 (sample SAMEA2623850, study PRJEB7988) | marine metagenome | isolation source: saline water (ENVO:00002010), including | reverse complement strand
ACTTGAACAGGAGGCATATCAAAATACTCCAGAACAGTCCTTACAACTTCATTCTGGATATCATCAATACAATATACCTCTTCCCTCTTTGAGTAGTTGATAATGTATTTGTGTTGATCCTTATTGAAACCAAACCTATCCTGACTGATAGTCACATAGGTCTTCAGGTCACATGCAAAACTAATTACAGATCCATAACCATACTTATCAACAAAGAATGGATTGTCAGTAGAACCACCGAAGAGTGAGATCCTCAATGGACAAGATGTGATGATCATCAATCTCCTTTCATAATACGAATACTATCACTATCAAAGTGTGTTGTCGAGAACTCAAACAATTCTGTGTCTTTAAGTGCATACATTTGATGTCTCATACCCTTAGGCACATGAAACTTATCTCCCTCAACAAGGAGAATCTTATCTGCATTCTCTATCCTATCTTGATAAGAATAAACAACCTCAACAGCACCTCTTTGGATATAGAACACCTCATCTTTCAGTAGGTGATAGTGCCATGAGCACTTCTTACCCTGAGCAAAGTAGAGAATCTTTCCACAATACTCAGGGCAATTCACAATCCATTTTTCGAAACCCCACCCTTTCGATACAAACTTGATGGGATCACTCGCATGCATCTTTGCATCTCCTGATGACTTCTGTTGTTGAATACCCTTCCCTTCTGTCAAGGAACCTAACATCCTCACAAAACTCTCTACCGACCACATCCCCATGCCTCCAGTCACCACCTAACAACATAATATCTGGTTTGATCATTTGGATTGAGTTTCTTAATCCTTCCCTATCATCAAACCCTAATACCAAATCTATGTATCTGATAGATTCTAACATGATCTTACGATCTATGAAAGTGTTGATAGGTCTTGATGGTCCCTTACTGTTTCTGACTTTGTTATCTGAATCGAGGCCAACAATGACCCTTCCTTCAGTTCCTGCCAAACATCTGGCGACTGAAAACAACTTAATATGAGCAGGAGTGAGAATATCATAGCAACCATTTAACCATACAGTTTTAGTTTGGGACACTTGTGCCTCTCTTAGATACTACTTTACTTGCCTGTCTGTTGGCATACTTGATAGCCCTAACAATATCTTTATCTTGTGAGTATGCTACTACCAGTGCTGCCAGGAATGTATCACCAGCTCCACTTACATCTAAGGTTTCTACCTCATGTTTCACTGGATACATCTGACCATTCCACATAACACCATCTCTACCTAAAGTTTGAATAACTTTGTCTCCAAAGATGCCAACAAAACCTTCACTGATCTCCGCTTCAAAGTTATTGATCTTGATATACTTGGCATCATATGCCCAAGTATCTAACGGTTTCTTCGTGTCAAGAAATACGGAATCATGACTAGCACATATCCACTCAATATCATCCCAATTGAGAAATCCCTTATCATAATCTGAAATGATGACATGTTTATAGTCCTTTAGGTTGAGATCAAATACATCAATACTCTCTGTGAATTGTGGAGTATCAACACGACAGAACATATGATTGCTCTTCTCATCTACAAATCTATTCTTAGTAATAGATTCCCAGTTATCATTGGTGATAATGTCTACTTTACCTTTAGGAAGCATGTTACATACATTCCTGTAGACATTCATAGCCATACCAGGCATCTGTTCCACATGATCCACTTCCAGAATAGGAACCGGTTTCTCTGGTGATAATCTTTTTACATCACAATAGGTGTAGATGTCTTGACAACTATCACCAATGATAAGAATCTTCTTCACTCTTTCTCTCCCATTACCATGAAGGAATCATTGAGGTCTCTGTTACCCACAAACACATTACTAAATCCGATGTCCTTCATCATATCACCAATACACTCAGGTGTCAAGGCATGCTTATGTTTCCTGTTGTTCCAGGGTCTCCAGTACTCCTGTGAGTAGTGTGGGAGGTATAGGAAGAGGGTTCCACCTACCTTCAGTTTATCTCTCCAGTAGTAGAGAGTTTCTACCCAGTCAGGAACATGTTCCAAACAATGACTGGAGTAGATATAATCCACCTCTTCTATTGGTAGGTTGTTTGCATGCCAGTCATCATCAAACTCTAAATCAATAGCAATGGCACCAGGAAATGCCCACTCCTTCTTACAACATCCAATATCATATCCAACACCATCACAAACATACTTTGCAAATGGGATAGCAAACTGAGATGCGTTACCCTGAGCCTGAAACTCTGGGTAACTTTTTCCTTTAAATGTTACTGTCTTTATCATATTATTTCGTATCGAACGTTGTCATAAATGAATAGTTTACCAGTATCCATATGTTTATTATACCAGTATTCTTCCATGATACAGATACTATTTAAAGTAGGTCTATCCTTTTCTTTAATAGCCGATGACATATGACTAGCACCACTACTGAGTGCCACTATACCATAAGAGTTTGTAATAAGATCATAGTAATCAAAGAGACCATCAACAACAACCTTTTCATCTAGGTTCATATCATACTCATGAGTTCTCTTACCATGATTGAGATTCTTACTGAATACTACTTCAACAAATCTCTTATTAGGAAACTCACTTCTGATCTCTTCCAACTTCCTTCTAAGTGATTCGATTGGATAGGTAACACTGATACAAGAGAAGTCAACTAGGAACGCATCACTATATCCAACAATGGATAGTGGTTTGTAATAAAGTTTTGGATACTTATTGACTGGTTTCAATCCATGTAGTTGTTCGATGTTTGCAATGTGATCACCAGCAATATTATGATAGTTTAGATCTGGCAGATCACCTGCATTCCTTTCACCATGTTTGATTCCAACAACATAAGGATTGAAGAACCAAACCATCTTGTAGATATCATCATTTCTGAACTCACTATCTGCCCATATGTAAGTTTTTCTTCCTTGTTGTTTGTAGAATTGTTCTGGTAGAGTTGACAGCTGGAGATTGTCACCCAACCCTCCATGCCATGCTCCTAAGATCACATCTTCCATACGATTTGGTATCCCTCATAAAGTAATTCTGCTCCAATGTTTTCCATGAAATCTTTCACATAGTTACCCTTACCAATGAGACCACCAGTAAAGAATCCATCATGGTCATCCACACAAATGATAGTTCCTTTCCTACACTTTCTAATGATAGCACAGAGTTCCTTCACATGATGTAGTTGAGAGGGGTGTGGATTCTCTCTTTCAATATCATAGGAGTCCAGATACAGAAAGTCAATAGTTCCTTTCAATCTGATGTTCCAAAGAAACTCTACAGAGTCAGAACAATATGCTGTTGTTCTATCTGATGTCATTGAGTTGGCATAATCTACATTAGCCTGACACAAATCAACAGAGATCACTTGACCATCATAGTAGTTGATGAAGTCATCAAAGATATATGTACTAGCTCCATCATCACCAAAGGCAAGATCACCATGATCCTGTCTCATACACCCTGTTTCCACAATGGTGTAATCATCCTTATTCATCTTATCCAGTTCTTCAAAGACGATACTGAATGAAGATGCTCTATCCCTTTGTGGATTGTTCCCTGCTGGTTTCAACAAACGAGCAAAGAACTTTTTACTGAACTGATCTGAATAACTCATTCTTCTACCTTCTTCGATAACATCACATGGAAACTATAATCCTCATCCCTCAACTTATTCTCAAAGGGATACACATCAACCTTGAATTGTTTAGGTAGAATCTCATACACCCATGTATCAACTTCAAAGTTAGATACATGATACTTATCTTCAAAATCAATACTGATACTACCAACAAAGATACCATCATCTTTTAGGTGATCCAGAATGTTCTGAAAGAATTGTTCTAACTCATCAGGTTCAATGTGCTCAATCACTTCCCATGAGTTGATCATATCAAACTTAACTTGTTCCCCATCCTCTTCAATCCTATAGGGTTTTGCTGCATCAGCAGTCCATAGAATGTCTTGATAGTATGTTGCCCAACCTTCTCTTCCTGCCTTAGCACTATAGTCACTACCTTCAATACCAACAGACTTATGTCCTCTGTTATGAAGATCCACTACTAGTTGCCCACCAGAACAACCAATGTCTAGGAAGTTGATCTTCCTACCTTCAAAGTGTTTCTCAATCTCTTCAATATATGCCAGAGATGTATTGTTATCTCCCTTTGTTCCCCAAGGTTCAATGTGATCCAGTGATTCATAAGCTACTGGATAATCTGTAATAACTTTCATGATAATCAGCTAACCTTCCTATTTACAATGATTTTTCTGTCCTCTAAAATGTCACTGTTTCTTTCATAGAATATCTTACTATTCTTATGTTGTGACTTCAGTAACCAAGAAGCAGGTTGTCCAGATACTCTAGTTCCTCCCCACTCACCATCAGATCTCATATTGATCCAATAACAACCACACACTTTACCAAGTTCTTTGTGTGCTCTGAACATTAAATCATGATCATCCATATCCTGTGGAGAATATGCCTCATCAAAGTAGTTCAATTTCTTCAGATCTTCAAGATCAATCATCAGAGGTCCACGATTCACTGTAGCACGAACTGCAAATGTGTCTCTAGGAGTATTAGATGCATCAGCCTCATCACAGGATTGGAGAATATCACACCAACAATTATCCAGATCTTCTTTCATACCTAGATGAACAGAGTTTGGATTTGCTTGATAGTTATGTGCAGTTCTGGCAGTTACAGCGAACACATCATCAAACTTAGTGAATGGTTTCTGCATTCTACGATTCCAACCACCTTCTTGAATCACCATATCATCTTGAATGATGATCACATAATCACCAGTTGCCACTTTGATTCCAGCATTGTTTGCCTTGGTTTCAAATACATCAGGTGTATGAACAATCTTGTAATCAATCTCTGTGGATTCTAATGTTTTCATAATAACTTCTTCTGAGTTATCAGTACATCCATCAATCACCACAATCAATTCATACTCACCGACAGTGTATTCATCAATCGATTGAATCACTTTATCGATCAACCAATCCTTATTGTGAACAGTAAGAATTAAAGAGTGTTTAGAATCAAGACCACCAGAGTATGGACACTCATTAATAATTTCTACCAGATGATTGTCTACCGGTCTGTAGATAGGTGCACCACTAGATAGGTATCTTTCATACCACCCATCAGCATTACACTCAATGTAGTTCCTAATAGAACCACTATCAACAGACAATCCATCTCTGATTGCAATGTTGGTTAGGATAGCTTGATCCTTTGCAGAATAACCATCAAACTCTGGGAAGTTATCCTTACCTGAGAAACTACTATCCTCACCATTTACTCTCTCATCTAAACCATACTTCAACCACTCTTCTAGAATAGCCTTAGCTTCATCACACACTCTCCAGAAGGTAATACCAGCCTCTAGTTGTCTAGAGTTCCAGTATTCTATGGAATCACAATCCATGTAAACAAAACAATCCCTCTTGGTGACTGTCTTCTGAATAGTATTACCGATGACTAGAAGACATGGATCATCTTCCATGACTTCATCAACATAATCAAAAAGATCTGGGTGAAGAACATCCTCAGTATCACATAGGACAATCTTGTCACCTTCATTCAGTGACTTCATTGCCTCCAGGACCATCACAGGTTTCCAACTACACCAACCATACTTCTTATCTTCTGTGAAGTAATCCTGATTCTCTTTGTATGTTGAGGTCTCCTTAAGATCATCAAGACCATAACGAAATGCCTTAGCACCTCTCCTCTCTGCTGTATCAGAAATATACTTCTGATAGCTTTTGAATAACTTACCACCGTAAGCAAATGTAACCAAGTTCCAAGTCATTAGAAATCCAGAATAGTCCAGTGAGAAGGATAAAGATCCTTAGTAGATTTGTGTGCATTGTTAGGACCAAACCAAGTCTTAGGTGCAATCACCTTTCCTCTGTTGGCCAACCATGCTCCCCACCATGAGAAGGTAGAGTTTGCAATGATGAAGTCACTACATTGTGTCATCAAAAAGAGATCATGGTAAGGACCATTTTCATCAGAGATGATAAACCTCTCTGGTTGGAATAGTTCTTGACCAAAGGCCCACAATGGATCATCAGTGAATACAATGACTTCTCTGTCAGGATCAAACTGCTTCAGTGCAGCTTCATAATACTCAAGACCTAGATTGTGATGATTCTCTGCATTGATTAGGTAATCACCTCTACGAATATGTAAGGCAATAGGATCTTGAAATACTTCTTCTATGATCTCCTTACACTCATCTTGAATCTTCTTCTTGAATGTAAACTCTTTTCTGATCCTATCTTCTATGTGTAGGAAGTATCTTTCTGTTTGAAAGAAACCAATCAGGTTGTAGTCCTTACCAATCTTAAAGATACTCTCATCATAGTGAAAGTCTTTCTCTTGATAGTTCTTATCAGTAGGAACAAACCCAAGCCTGTCTGGTTTGATATCAAATACATCAAACAATTCAATACGAAGTTTGTTACCCAATGTATCCACTACCACATCAGTATGGTTAGGTATACAAAAAGATGTCCCAATTTTATCTGCCACACCAATGAGTGTAGCATATTGGAACATCTGATTACCAAGTTGACCTAGTTTTCCTAGGTAGTTCAATCCAATCATTTGTATTTCTTTAGATACTTCTGTTCAGAATAATATTGTCTGAGTTCTTCTTCATTCAAGGACTGCAAGAACTCCCAAAGTTTGAAGTTATTCTGCATATGTGGATTGGTTAACCAGGAGTTAGGAGTCCTAGCATGTTCTAGATGATACACCCAGTTCTCAATCCTACCAACATTATAACCTAGGAGGTTGAATCTATGGAGTCTCTCTTTGTCTTCTGGTGAATATGAGATAAAGTTCTCATTCTCCATACCAGCTTCAACATACACACTCTTCTTGATGAACTGAGCATGTCCACTCTCTGCGTTATCAATCTCTACTTTCTTTTCCAGATGTGAGAACTGACAATCATTAGATAGAAATTTAGATACCATTTCATCGGTAGCAAATACTTTCTTTTGCCATGGTCCCTGTCCGTAAGGGTAGATGACATCAAAACCTCCCTCAGTGATAAACTTCTGTGCCTCTAAGTATGTCTTAATCGGAAGAAGAACATCACAATCATAATTAGCAACAACTTCTGTATCACACATATGTAACATCTCATTGAGATATCTCATACGATAGAAGGTTGGATCAACAGGTTCTGATTCCTCAAATACATGAGTCAGGTTGTTGATCTTATCTCCAAGATACTCCTTGATCTGAGGAAGAACACTCTCTTCAAATATAGATCTCCTATCTACCTCCTTCAGAATAATACGAGTCTCAAAGTTCTCCAGAAGATAACAGAGAGTTGTAATAACATTCCTCATCCTATCTTCTGATTCGATACGGATAGGAATAATGAATGTTGTATCTTTTAAATCATGCATATCAGTTAGGGATAACAGTCCAGTCTTTGGGATACAGATCCCTACAATCATTCACAGCCTCCAGAACAGGTCCATACCAATGCTCAGGAACCACCACAGGTTGGGTTCTACCCTTCTGTAACCACGCTCCCCACCACCCTAGGGTAGAAGAGGATAGGATAGCTCCATCACACAGAGACATGAGACACAGGTCGGTGTAGGGAACCTTAGATCGACGATGAGAACCATCACCCTCTAAACATAGATGATCATATTCTGGAACATCTGTATTCACTAGGAACCTTTCATCATCAAAGAACTCTTGTTCTGCACACCACTCTGGATCATCAGAACAAACCAACACATAAGAATCATCTGGGAATAATTCCAGAGCCCTCTTATAGTAATCGAATGTCATCATCCGATAGTGATCCTCACGGCCCACGTTATCTCCGCGACGAACATGGAGATAATGAATACTCTCAAAATTACTGATAAACTCATTACAAGGTTCTAATACTTCTGGTTTAAATGAGAGATCTTGAAGAAGCTCATTACGAATGTGTTTGAAATACCTTTCAGTTTGAAGATATCCATCGAGGTTAGATCCATCCTCAAAATTGTTGAACAGATCCTCATCAAAATTATAACAACTCTCAGTTACGTTTGTGGTCTGAGGGTTTAAATGTTTTAGGTGATCAAAGGAGAACATTGCCTGAGGGGACACATTCTCATTCACAAAACCAATATTCTTTTTAGACATATTAGTCATGTTGAATGGGTGGTGCATCCCATAGTTGGCATATGTCTCATGAGAATCAGGAGGAATACACCAGTCATACCCATGATGGGCTGCAATACCTCTCAGAGATGCATACTGAAAGAGTTGGTTTCCGAAACGACCATTCGTTCCGAGACGATCATATCCAATCATAGGTTTACAATAAAAATGTCTTCAGTGATGTTGAATGTGTTATCAACGAATCTTACCTTGTCACCATAGGTTTTGTCAAGATACTCAGAGACCTGAGGTGTGACTCTCCTGTCATTCTGAATATAAACCTTGTGTCCTCTATCTAGAAGGTCTAGAGCTAAACGATATTGTTGACTCTCTGAAAGGATGTCTGTTCCTTTCTTGTATGTGATGTATTCAAAGTAGAATGGCTTCCTGTTCACATTCATTGTATCCCAATAATCACACACAATCTTTGCATGCTCATTATTGAAACCATCTGTAACATACCCTAGGTTATATTCCAGTCCAACACCCTTAGCAAAGTGTGCAAAGGCTCTGTTGTCTCTAGGAAGACAAGGGCCACCATATCCAAGACCCCAGTTGAGATACTTTCTACCAATCCTACTATCAGTACCAACTGCTCTCAGAACTGCTGTGATCTCATCACCACAACCAGCCATGTTTAGAACATCTCCCAACATATTAGCGTAACTAATCTTTGTTGTGAGGAAACAATTCACTGCAATCTTTGTGATCTCTGCTGACTTTGTACTCATAGTACAAACAATAGATCTTGTTGTTTGAATCTTCCTATAGAGATCTTCAATCTCTCTAACCATATCAGAGTGTTCTTCGTTCTGATCAATACCAAGAAGAACCATATCAGCCTTCTTGAGATCACTCACAATGCTACCCTGTGCAATAAACTCAGGGTTATAGAACACTTTCACATTGGAAGGAAGTTGTTTCTTGAAGTTATCACAATCACCAGGATTAGTAGTGCAACCAATCACCAGATGTTTTTTCTTTTCAACATCAGCAAACTCTTCTATTACCTGCCATACAGCAGATACATCATAAGATCCATTATCACATGATGGGGTTGCAACCAAAGTGTAGATGAGATCACACTCATCAATCACCTCTCTGTTATTTGTTGTTGCTCTAAAGTTCTTTGATACTCTAAGTAGATCTTCTACTTCTGGTTCATTAGTTACAATCTTTCTATTGTTAAGATCACTTACATAATCCTCTCTAATATCTGATACCAGTACTTCATACCCTGATTGTTCACAAAGAAGGGCAAAGCAGATACCTAATCTACCTGCCCCAATAACTCCAATTTTCATAGTTTAAATGTGGGAATAGGATTCATCTTATGCTTATTCATGGCGTTGAAATCATGAAGGATACGAACCGCTGGGCCATTTCCATGTTCCATTGCGTATTCTAGATCTTCATATGAGGCTCCTAGTTGATCCTCATCAGTTCTACCATCATCCCATAATCCATCAGTTGGTTTAGCTTCAACAATCCTAGAATCAATACCTAAAGATTTTCCAAGTTCCCATACTTCAGTCTTATAAAGATCTGCGATTGGTGCAACATCAACACCACCATCACCATATTTAGTATAGAAGCCTACACCATAGTCTTCAACTTTGTTTCCAGTTCCAACTACCAGACCTTTATTATTTCCAGCAACCTGATAGAGAGTCACCATACGAAGACGAGAACGAGTATTAGCAAGAGAATGATTACCACTGCCATGACTTCCTAAATCCTTTTTGAATGTCTCAAAGGTATTGGTCAAATCAAACCTAAGAGTAGACACATTACTAAAGTTATTTTCTAACCACAGAAGATGTGCTTCTGATAGGTCTTTCTGTTCTTCATTCTGATGAATAGGCATCCCTACAGCAAACACTTTCTTACCAGTACTTGCTGCTAGAGTTGAGGATACTGCGGAATCAATACCACCAGATACACCAATCACCCAACTTTCTGATCCTGAATTATCAGAATACTCATTCAACCAATTAACAATACGATCACGAAGTTCTGTGTAATCACTGATTCTGTTCATTGATCTGTCCCTTAATCCATTCATATGTTTTACGAATCCCTTCTTCAAGGGTTTGTTCGTAGTCCCATCCTAACTCACGACGGACTACATCATTGTTACTATTCCTACCACGGACACCCAAAGGTGCATCCATTTTATGATTTCTCTTGATAGGTTTACCTGCCACTCTGGAAGTGATGTCAGTCAAATCATTGATAGTCACCATCTCTTCTGATCCAATATTGACAGGACCAATAAAGTCACTATCCATTAGACGACGAGAGGCTTCAATACACTCATCAATATAGAGGAATGAACGAGTCTGTTCTCCATCACCCCATACTTCAATGTGACCACCAACATCAGGAAGTAGTGCTACCTTTCTACAGATTGCTGCTGGTGCCTTCTCTCTCCCCCCGTCCCAGGTTCCTTC
>CEVS01091022.1_pt1 | contig 10670 bp, 10 predicted proteins | sample 361571 | NCBI WGS metagenome assembly CEVS01 (sample SAMEA2623850, study PRJEB7988) | marine metagenome | isolation source: saline water (ENVO:00002010), including | reverse complement strand
TTTATGCCCTCCTTGTTTGCAATTTCAACACAATCTGGGAAAGGAAAAAATGCATCACTTGCCATCACCGCATTTTTTAGGTTAAAACCAAAACCTTTTGCTTTTTTAATAGCGTGTTCTAATGCATCAACTCTTGAACTTTGACCCATACCAGAGCCTAAAAGTTGAAAATTCTTTACGAGGACAATAGTATTAGATTTTGTATGCTTACTTACTTTTGATGCGAAGATTAAGTCATCAATTTCCTTTTTATTTGGAATTTCTTTGGTTACAAAATTTAAATTTTTTACAGAATCTGTTTTGAAATCATTTTCTTGAACTAAAAATCCGTTTAAGCAGGACCTATAGTTTAATATTTCTTTTTTATATATATTGTTTTTTAAAATTATTAAGTTCTTCTTTTCTTTTAATATTTCTAAAGCGTCTTGATTGAATTTAGGCGCTATTAACACCTCAAAAAACAACTTTTGTAACAATTTGGCAGTTACAAAATCGATCTCGGTATTGGAAATCAAAACCCCTCCAAATGCAGAAACTGGATCGCTCATGAGGGCACTTTTGTATGCTAATGAAATTGATTTTTTAGTTGAAATTCCGCAAGCATTATTATGTTTTAAAATTCCAAAAGTTGGGTTTTCTTTTTTAAATTCAGAAATTAGATTGACAGCATTGTCAATGTCAAGTAAATTATTGTACGATAGCTGTTTACCATGGATTTGTGAAATCTCTTTTTTTAAATCTCCGTAAAACCTAGCATTCTGGTGAGGATTTTCACCATATCTAAGTGCGGTATGATTGTTTGAGCTTATTTTAAGAGAATTAATTACTTTGTCTTTATTAAAGAAATTAAAAATTGTAGCATCATAATTTGATGAAACATCGAATGCTTTAACAGCGAATTTTTTTCTCATTTCTAAAGTTGTTTGTCCACCTAGATTTTTCAAAATTTTTAATATATCCTCATAATTTGATTTATCAGATATGCACAAAACATCAATAAAATTTTTTGCAGCTGCTCTAATAAGGGAAATTCCACCGATATCAATTTTTTCTATAATTTCCTTTTCGTTTTTAGTGGATCTAATTGTTTCCTCAAATGGATATAAATCTACAATTACTAAATCAATTTGAGGAATCTCGTAATCTAACAACTCTTTTTGATCTTCTTTTTTATTTTTTCTGTTTAATATTCCTCCAAATACTTTTGGATGTAAAGTTTTAACCCTACCTCCTAATATCGAAGGGTACGAGGTAATATCTTCTATGGGGATATATTTAATCCCTAATTTTTCAATGAATTGACCAGTCCCTCCTGTAGAATATATTATTATTTTTTCACGTTCAAGTTCCTTGATTATAGGTTCTATACCCTCCTTATCGAAAACAGAAACTAATGCCGAACGAATTTTGATTTTGGAACCCATATTTAATCTAAAATAAGTTTTTTGATATTAACTCATTAATTTGTTTTAGAAAATTTTCATCGTTTTTATCAAAAGCGTTTATTATCATTGAATCAATATCTATTTGACCAATATTTTCACCATCTACAAAAATGGGTACCACAATTTCAGATCTAACATCAATGTCACAGGAAATATAATTTTTTTCTTTTGAAACATCGTCTACAATAAGAGTTTTGTCAGTCTTTGCAACCTGTCCGCAAATTCCTTTACCAATTGGTATTTCTCTATGTTCGGTGGGTTTACCTGCAAAGCATCTAAGAATGAGTTTTTTTTTATCTTCATCTAAAAAATAGAACCCCACCCAATCATAATAATCAATTTTTTCTTTTAATAAACTACATATCTTCTCTAAAACTAACGTTTTATTTGATGAATATTTATTTACAATATCAATACAATTTTGGAATAAGGTTGAATAGCTAATCAATGAAATTTAAAATTAGTATAATACATTGTTAAAATATAATGTTTGTAATCACTATCCAAAAAAAACATTAATTTTGTATTATGTTATTTAGAATTAAAATATTATTTATTCTTTTATTTTTCATACAAAGTAGAATAGCCCACGGGGTTAATATTCATTTTTGTGGGAATCTTGTAGCAGATTTTTCGTATTTACATGATGCTGAAGGTTGTGATATGCATAATCCTAAATCTGAAAAAGATCATCATATTTCTCAAAAAACGTGTTGTCATGACAAGGTAATTATTTACGATAAAAATCAACTTGAAATTGAATCCAAAACAACCTCGCTTTTCAACACAGTAAGTAGTCAATCTTTTTATGAAAATATATTTATTGTAGACAAATATATCTTACCAAAGATACCAGAATTTCCACCGCCCAAAATACCTTCTTTTAAAAAAAATTGCTCTCTTGTTTTTTATGGATAATTAAATAGATATCTACGCTTTATATCTAATTAATTTAAATCTATAAAAAAATGAAAATCATATTATCAATTTTAAACTTGTTATTAGTATTTAATGCTCTTTTAGCTCAAGAGAATATCAAAGGGCAGATTTTTTCAAAATCCAGTGAAAATTTGACGCCTCTCCCTGGAGTAAATATATATTGGCTAAATACTTCAATAGGAACTATTTCTAATGAAGATGGTAAATTTTCTATTTCAACAAATAGTAAAACAAACAAACTTGTATTAAGTTTCTTAGGATTTCAAACAGATACTCTAAAGATTGAAAAAAAGTCAAACATCTCACATGTAATGAAAGAGAGTAACCTTGGTGAATTAGATGAAATAGAAGTCACACAGAGAAGAAAATCTTTACAGAGGTCATATTTAAGTGCTCAAAATATAACCAAAATAAGTAGTGAGGAGTTATTAAAGGCTGCATGTTGTAATTTATCTGAAAGTTTCGAAACAAACCCTTCAATTGATATTAATTTTTCGGATGCTCTGACAGGTACTAAACAAATAAACATGCTAGGACTTTCTAGCCCATACATAATGATAACTCAAGAGAATATTCCTTTTGTAAGAGGAGCTTCTCAAGTATACGGTCTTACATACACTCCGGGACCTTGGATTGAAAGTATCCAAGTAACTAAAGGAACAGGAAGCGTTGTTAACGGTTTTGAAAGTATTGTCGGTCAAATAAACGCCGAATTAAAAAAACCCAGTTTAAGTAATCCATTTTTTTTAAATGCTTTTGCATCTGTAAACGGGAGAAAAGAATTTAATTTTCATTTTAACAAAACACTCAGTCAAAAGTTTAGTTTAGGAGTTTATGGGCATACAAGTCAACGTGTTATGATAACTGACAATAATGATGATGGGTTTTTAGACATGCCGAAAACTAGGCAAATAAATTTTTTGAAAAGATTACAATATACTGATGCAGAGAATGGTTTTGTAGGGTTTCTTAGTCTTAGGTTTTTAAATGATAGAAAAATATCTGGAGAAACTACTTTTAATGGAAGAAGTAATAATCTCAACTTTTCAAGTTGGGGGAGTGAAATTTTTACACAAAGAGCCGATGCAAGTTTAAAAATTGGATACGTGTTTCCTTTGATAACCTATCAAAGTATAGGTTTTCAAAGTGCTTATTCAAAACATAACCAAGAGTCATTTTTTGGTGTTAGAGATTACAATATCTCTCACGAAAGTTTATATAGCAACTTGATTTTCAATTCTATTATTTCTAATACTAAACACAAATTTAAAACCGGATTAAATTTTTCTAGAGATATTTATTTTGAAAGTGTTGATACGGATTTGTACAAGAGGACGGATGATGTTTTTGGAATGTTTTTTGAGTACACTTATGATAATCTTGAAAATCTTAATTTGGTTGCAGGATTAAGATTTGACAGCCATAATAACATTGGCACATTTTTATCTCCACGTCTTCATATAAGATACCAAGGATCGGAAAAACCTACAATCTTTCGATTTTCTGTTGGCCAAGGCAGAAAAGTAGGTAACATATTCGCTGAAAACCAAAATATTTTTGCATCGAATAGAACAATTCAAATTTTTCCTTCAAACGGTTCTATCTATGGCTTAAAACCTGAAATAGCGTGGAATTATGGACTAAGCATCACTCGTAATTTTAACTTATTCAATAGAAATGCTGATATTATATTTGATTTTTACAATACAACTTTTTTGAATCAAGTTATAGCAGACTTTGAAAAGTTACAATACATTCAATTTTACAATTTGTCTGGTAAAAGCTTTTCAAAAAGTTTTCAAATCGAATTGAATTACAAGGCTTCGAACAATATTTCAACAAGAATTGCATATAAGAACGAAAATGTTAGAACATCTTACCGGGATGGATTTAAAAGAAAACCATTAAGACCTTACTCAAGATTTTTCTTCAACATTGAGTATAACACAGTTAACACTAAGGGAAAAGGGTGGAGGAATGATTTCACATACAATATTGTTGGAAAACAAAGGATTCCATCGAATTTGTTCCATTCAAACGGTTTTGTAGCATCGTCCTACAGCTTAATAAATTTTCAAACAGCAAAAGTGTTTTCATCTAAATTTGAATTATATTTAGGTGGAGAAAATTTATTGAATGTGAGACAAAAAAATCCAATTATTGCCGCTGATAATCCTTTTGGAAGAAATTTCGACGCAAGTTTAGTCTATGCACCAGTTTTTGGAAGATTTATCTATAGTGGAATAAGGTTTAACTTAAATTAAAATTATGAAAAAAATTATTTTTTTAATATTTATATCTTCTATGGTTTTTTCCCAAAAAAAAGATATCGTAGAGGAATCCTTTGAAGTTAACGGGGTATGCAAAATGTGTAAAGCACGAATTGAGAAAACTGCATTTAAACAAAAAGGGGTAAAAAATGCTGAGTGGGATATAAATAATCATTTGCTTACAGTTCTGTATGACAAAAGTAAACTTGATATATATCAAATTCACAAATCAATAGCTAAAGTAGGTCATGATACTTCAGAGGAGCAAGCACCGGATGAAATTTATGACAAATTACCAATGTGTTGTTTGTACAATAGAGAAGAAATAAAAAAAGGTAAACAATAGTTTACCTTTTTTTAAAAAATGTGTTTAATGGTTTTACATCATTCCTGGCATACCGCCACCCATTGGAGGCATTCCACCTGCAGGTGCAGGAGTTTCCTCTTTGATGTCAACTAAAGCACATTCTGTTGTAAGAATCATTCCAGCTACAGAGGCAGCATTTTCCAGAGCAATCCTTGTAACTTTCGTAGGGTCAATAATACCTTCCTTGAGCATATCTACATATTTTCCTTCTTTAGCGTCATAACCAAAATTTTTAGCACTTTCCTCTACCTTAGCTACGACAACTGAACCCTCTCCTCCAGAATTTGAAACTATTGTCCTTAATGGAGACTCAACAGCATTGTTTACTATTTGTACTCCGGTTGCTTCGTCAGCGTTAACTCCTTTAATTTTGCCGAGAACTTTTTTAGCATTTAAAAGTGCAATACCACCTCCAGCAACTATACCTTCTTCAACTGCAGCTCTAGTTGCATGAAGAGCATCGTCAACACGATCTTTCTTTTCCTTCATTTCAACCTCTGAAGGTGCACCAACATATAAAACTGCTACTCCACCTGATAGTTTAGCAAGTCTCTCTTGTAACTTTTCTTTATCATAATCTGAAGTAGTGTTTTCAATTTGTGATTTTATTTGATTTACTCTAGCAGTGATAGCTTTTGTATCTCCTGAACCATTTACAATTGTAGTATTATCTTTATCAATAGTAGCTTTTTCAGTAGTACCTAGCATTTCAATGGTTGTATTTTCCAGGGTAAAGCCCCTTTCTTCAGAAATAACTGTGCCACCAGTTAAAACTGCAATATCCTCTAGCATAGCTTTTCTTCTATCTCCAAAACCAGGAGCTTTGACTGCGGCAATTTTTAAAGAGCCTCGCAGTTTATTTACAACCAAAGTTGCCAAAGCTTCTCCATCCACATCCTCTGCAATAATCAGAAGCGGCTTACTGGATTGAGCAACAGGTTCTAGTATTGGTAGCAAATCTTTCATTGCAGATATCTTTTTGTCATAAAGTAAAATATAAGGATTTTCTAGATCAGCTTCCATTTTTTCTGAATCGGTAACAAAGTAAGGTGATAAATAACCTCTGTCAAATTGCATACCCTCTACTACTTCAACATATGTGTCTGTACCTTTTGCTTCTTCAACGGTAATAACACCTTCTTTTCCAACTTTTTCAAAGGCTTCTGTTATGAGACTACCTATAGTTTCATCATTGTTTGCAGAAATACTTGCTACTTGTTTAATTTTTTCAGATGAATCTCCAACTTCTACAGATTGAGATTTCAATTCACCTACTATTGATTCTACTGCTTTACTAATACCACGTTTTAAATCTAATGGGTTTGCACCTGCAGCAACATTTTTTAATCCTTCTTTCACAATATCTTGAGCTAATATTGTTGCTGTGGTAGTTCCATCACCAGCTAAATCATTGGTTTTTGAAGCAACTTCTTTAACCATTTGTGCACCCATATTTTCAAGTGCATCTTCAAGCTCGATTTCTTTAGCAACAGTCACACCATCTTTTGTGACTTGAGGTGCACCAAATGCTTTACCGATAATCACATTTCTACCCTTAGGACCTAAGGTAACTTTTACTGCATTAGCTAGAGCGTCAACACCTCTTTTAATACCATCTCTTGCATTAAGATCAAATTCTATTTTCTTTGCCATAATTTCTAATTTATATAATTGCTAATATGTCGTTTTCTTTCATAATTAAATAATCCATCCCTTCATGGTTTAGTTCAGTGCCTGAATATTTTCCATAAAGAACTACGTCTCCAACTTTAACTGTAACTGGATTATCTTTTGTTCCGGGACCAACAGCAACTATATTTCCTTTTTGCGGTTTTTCCTTAGCTGTGTCAGGAATAATTATTCCAGAAGACGTTTTGGTCTCGGCTGCTGCAGGCTCAACTATGACCCTGTCAGCAAGTGGTTTTATATTTAATTTACTCATAACTTTATATTGTAAGTTTTATATTTTTTTGTCACAAATTATGCCAATTTTATTTGTGTCAGTTTTTAATTAAGATTTCTTCGTTCATCATGACAAGCTGACATTTAATTTTCAGAATTTGAGTTATCATTCTCTTCAAAAACTTCCTCTGGTAAGGTTTCAGGAATAATTTCAATTTCAGAATCTTCGATTAACTTAGAATCAGACGGAACATTAGATGTGTTTGTTTCTAATCCAAAATTAGATAGTAAAATCAGTAATAGCAATAATGATGCTAAAATCCAGGTACTCCGGTCTAAAAAATCAGTTGTTTTTTGAACCCCTCCCATTTGTTGACCTCCACCGCCAAATGAAGATGAAAGACCTCCTCCTTTAGGGTTTTGAACCATTATTACTAAAACTAGTAAAAAGCAAACAAACAAGATTAAAAGAACAAAAATTGAAAAAATACTCATGTTTTTTTGTTTTGTTTCTTTTGTAATTTTTTTATTTGGTTTGCAAAGAAACTACTTTTTTCTGGATATTTCAAACTTAATATCTTGTAAGCGTATAATGCTTTTTTAATTTTTTTTTGTTTTACATAAATTTTAGCTAGAGTTTCTGTCATTAGCTCTGATTTATTGAATTTGATATCTGATGCCAAGTTTAAAAAATCATGTTCACCACTTTTTTCCTTTCTATTGGTAATTTTTGGATTTTTTTCTAGAAATGAATCGATTATTTCAATTTTGGATTCCAACGGCCTATTTTCACTTTCTTTTTCAGAATTTGTATATGATAAGACCCAATCAACAAAAAACATTTTCTGTTCCTCTTCTGTAGATTCCTCTGTTTGAGGTATTCCTTCAATTTGATTTTCAAGACCTTTAGATTCTTTAATTTTAATTTTTTTTGATCTTTCTAGAATTTTAAATAGATTATTTTCATTATTTTCAATCCATTTGAAAATTAATTTTCTTCTTGAAGAAAGAATAGCTGTCTTCTTTAAGATTAAATCAAAATTAAACTGATCCTGAATTTTAAGTGACTTTAAATAAATTGCATGTGCTAATTGAAAATACGGAAATTCAAAGATGATGTTTTCTAATTCCTTTTTTTGATTAATACTTTCAGGATCAAATTTTGAAACTAAACTAATGAAATCTTTGGGACTTTTTTTTACCATTTTGCAAGAGAGGCGTTAAAAATGTCTAATGTTATTCTTTCAAACAAGTCTTTGTTCGCTGCTGTTTTAATATCATAAAGTTGTTGGTCAGCCTCAAAATCATAAAAAAAAGAAAATCCCTGCTCAAATGAATCTTCTTCTTTTAATTTATTTCTATATCGGACATTCACCCTCATGGTTAATCTGTTTTGAGCCGCTGTATTGTTTGCTGTTGATGTAGTTGGAGTAATGCTATATTGAATGATTTCTCCTTCATATACTAAATCACCATTGTTTGTTACCAAATTTAAATTGGTTTGATTTAAAATTAAATCTTGCAGAGCTATTGTAAATTCTTGATCTAATCCTGGCTCAACAGTTGATCCAGGTCTGTTTCCAGCTACATTGTCGAAATAGTTTACCTGAAAGGTTTCAGTTCCCTCAGGTATTGAGGCTCCAGTGAATGAGTAAACTCCACACCTGACAATAAAGAGTGACAACATAATTAAAGTAAATAATTTTGAAGAATTAGTCATCTTGATTTTGGAGGTCATATTGTTTGATTTTTCTATAAAGAGTTCTTTCTGAAATCCCGAGCTCATCAGCAGCCAATTTTCTTTTTCCTCTACTTCTTTCGAGAGCTTTTTTTATTAATTCTATTTCCTTGTCCAGAAGGGACAGTGTTTCAACTTCTTCAATAGTTTCTGCATATTCAAAATTATTTGAATCTTTCTCATTTACATTATCTTTTTGAGAGTTTTCTTTATATAAACTCAACTCATTGCTATTTTTACTTACCTCATGGCTATTATTGTAAATTTTTTGAATAAGTCCTTCCTTTTCTTCTTGGCTAACATTTTTATCCATAAGTTTCATTGTGATTTTTTTTAATTCATTCAAATCATTTTTCATATCAAATAAAACCTTGTATAGAATTTCTCTTTCTGACGAAAAATCGCTTTCTGTTTTTTTATTTTTTATAATTGCTGGAAGTTGGCTCTTGGTATCAGGAAGATAATTTCTTAATTTTTCTAAGGAAACAATTCTGTCTTTTTCCAAAACAGAAATTTGCTCGGCTATGTTTCTCAATTGTCTAATATTTCCTTGCCACTCGTATTCAACTAAAATTTTTATAGCATCCTCTGATAATTTAAGAGCAGGCATACGGTATTTTTCTGCAAAATCAGATGCAAACTTTCTAAAGAGTAGAGGTATATCCTGTTTTCTGTTTCTTAGTGGGGGGATGTTGATCTCAACGGTACTTAATCTATAAAAGAGATCTTCTCTGAATTTGTCTTTTTGAATGGCTTGATTCATATCCAAATTTGTTGCAGCAACTATTCTTACATTTGTTTTTTGAACATTTGATGATCCAACTTTTATAAACTCGCCAGTTTCTAGAACCCTTAATAATCTAACTTGAGTAGCCATTGGTAGTTCTCCGACTTCATCTAAGAATATAGTTCCACCATCGGCGACTTCAAAGTAACCTTTTCTAGTCGAAGTTGCTCCTGTAAATGCCCCTTTCTCATGTCCAAACAATTCACTATCTATTGTTCCTTCAGGTATAGCACCACAATTTACAGCTATATATTTAGAATGTTTTCTGTGAGAGAATTGATGAATAATTTTAGGAATATTTTCTTTTCCTACTCCACTTTCTCCTGTGACAAGCACCGATATATCTGTAGGTGCAACCCTTAAAGATTTTTCAATTGACCTATTGACACCTTCACTCATTCCAATAATTCCAAATCTTTGTTTAACGTTTTGTAAATCTGCCATTTATATATCTTTAGAAATTCTTAATCCATTACCAATTAGTGTAGCACTTGTACAATTTTCAATTCTTACATCAACAAAATCACCCGGAGAAAATTTTTTTTTAGGAAAAACAACAACAGTATTTTGAGTAGTTCTTCCACTCCAAAATTCGTTCGATTTTTTTGACTCTTTTTCAATCAAAACACATACTATTTTATTTAAAAACTGCTGATTTCGAAAGTAACTATGATTTTTTTGCTTTAAAATTATCTCATTTAGTCGAATATTTTTTATTTCCATTGGCACATTATCAATAAATTGTTTCTGAGCCAAGGTTCCGGGTCTTTCAGAATATTTGAACATGTATCCATAGTCATATTTAATTGATTCCATCAAATTTAAAGTATCTAAATGGTCTTTATTATTTTCTGTAGGGAATCCAGTTATTATATCATGAGAAATACTACAATTAGGAATTTTGTTTTTAATCTTGTTTATTAAAACTAAATATTCTTCTCTGGTATGGAGTCTATTCATTTTTTTTAAAATTTTATTGCTACCAGACTGGACGGGAAGATGAATGTGTTTACAAATATTTTTATATTTGGATATTACTTCGATGACCTCATCTGACATATCTTGGGGGTTTGAAGTAGAAAATCGAATTCTCATTTTAGGTTTTTCCTGAGCTATTATCTCAAGTAAATTATTAAATCTCAAAGATGTTTTTTTTTGGAGTGACGATGCTTTCGGATAATCCTTTTTTAATCCTCCACCATACCAGAGATAACTATCAACG
>CEVS01195828.1_pt1 | contig 10676 bp, 7 predicted proteins | sample 361571 | NCBI WGS metagenome assembly CEVS01 (sample SAMEA2623850, study PRJEB7988) | marine metagenome | isolation source: saline water (ENVO:00002010), including | reverse complement strand
GCTGCAGATGCAAGAATAACTGCTATAAAATAGGGTGCAATCCCCATTCCTTGGGCAATAGTTTCACAGGCGTTAATCAACAAGACACAAGCTGAACCAATTATTCCCATTGAAAAAAGTAACAAAGACCAAGCGTTAAGTGCATTTGCTTTTTTTCTAAAAAAGATATTGACAAAATCAAAATATACAATCGATTTTAAAATTGGGGTTTCTCCTTTCCCTTGAGTTTTATTTGAAATTAAATTTACCTCTTCAACTGTTTTCATAGAAGTAAACATGTATATAATGTATATTAAGTATGCTGACATTAAAATAAGACCATCTAACCAATCTATTTTGTTCTTATAAATTACATACATTAGAAGAAATTCACAGAAAATTAAACCTAAGCCATCTCTAAGAATTACTTTCTTCGAAACTTCAACCTTATTGGTAATTCCGAGCAGAGTGACGGCCATAATAACAACCGCAGGTATAATCATACTATTAAAAATTGCACTACCAGATGTTGTTCCCATTCCGAATGCAAAATTGTCCAATTCCCCTAGCATTATAAGACCAAAGAGCGTAGTGAAAAGTTCAGGCATTGAACTACCAATCGCATTTATAGTAGCTCCTCTAACCCCTTCTGTTAGGTTCCTGCCCAGATAATCTGATGCCGCTTGGAATCCGTCACTTGATCTCCAAATTACTATCATGGCAATGAAAATAGAACAAAATGAAACAATAAGTTCATTCACTTGTAAAACTTTGATTGACAAAAGTAATACTAAATTTTGTTTTCTTATTGTTTAAAAATAATTTCAATCAACAGCAAAAAATTATATTTTTACTTTAATGAATTCCCAAAGACAAAAAAAGGTTTGTTCGCTCCTGCAAAAAGAAATATCCAGTATATTTCAAAAGGCTATTAGATTTAGTAACTCATCTAACAAACTTGCATCTGTAACAAAGGTTAAAATTTCACCCGATTTGTCTGCTGCAAAAGTATATATTAGCATTTATCCCTCGAAAAACAAAGATGAATGGTTAACAGGACTTCGTGAAAACAGTTCACAGGTCAAACATGCACTTTCTCAGAAACTTAAAAATGAACTACGAGTAATTCCAAACTTAACATTCTATTTGGATGACTCTTTAGACTATATCGAAAAAATTGAATCATCTTTAAAAGAAGGAAAAAACCCAATTAAAGAATAACTTGAAAGTCTCTCTCTATTTTGCTCTGAAGTACTTTTTTTCTAAAAAAGAAAGGTCTGTTATCAATATAATGAATTTAATTGCAGTTATAGTTATTTCGTTTTCAACAGCTTCTTTATTCATAGTTTTAAGTGCATTTAGTGGATTAAAAACTTTTGGTCTTTCCTTCACAAATAAATTTGATCCTGATTTTAGAATTAAGCCTAAAAATGAAAAAAAAATAATTGTTTCTAATGAACAATTGTCAAAAATTAATTTAATCCCTGGTGTTGTTGAAAATTCACCTGTAATCGAAAATAAAGTGGTTTTAACCTTTAAAGGCAAAACTGTGATGGCTGTTTTAAGAGGTGTAGGTCAACAGTATTCAAAAATAGTCCAAATGGATTCTCTCCTAATTTCAGGAAATTGGCTCGATAATGATTATTCGCAGGTGGTTATTGGTAGCTCTGTTGCAAGGCAACTAAATCTGGGCGTTTATGATTATTCTGATCTTTTGAAAATAACTGTCCCTAGAAAGTTAAATAACTCGAGACTCAATTTTAACCCCTTTAAAAATGAGACTGCATTAGTGTCAGGGGTGTATTCTTCAATTGAGGACACGAATAAATTTTATATTTTTTCTAATATAGAGTTTGCTAGAAGAGTTTTTCAAGACAGTTTTAACACATTTGATTTTATTGATTTGAAAATTCAGGGAACTCAAGATATTAAAAAATTAGAAGAAGAAATATTTAAGGTTTTAAATAGACCCGTAAACCTTGAATCAAGAAAAGAATTGAATTCTTCTGTGTATAAAATGATGAATACTGAAAATATAATTTTATATTTTGTTTTTAGCCTTATAGTTGTTATATCTCTTTTTTCTGTGTTTGGTTCTATTATAATTATGTATTTAGATAAAAAAAGGGAGTTTTTTATTTTTCACGCAATGGGAATTGTTCCTAAACAAATCCAACAAATATTCTTTTTTTTAGGTTGTTGTATTTCATGGCTTGGGTCTATTCTGGGGTTTGGCTTGGGTGTTTTTATTATAATTATTCAAAAAACCTTCCCCTTTCTCTACGTTCCATCTACATCAATTGCTTATCCAGTTGAAATTCAATTTGAAAATTGTTTAATTGTAATTTTAACTGTGTTTTTATTAGGGTCAATAACATCTGTTATAGCAACAGCTGATATAAGAAAAAAAGCTTATTTGTCTTTAAGCTAATTGTGATTCATTAAACTTTTTACGTAGATCTTGTAGAGCTCCAATAACTTCTTCAACTGAATTTGAAGAAATTAGTTTTATTTTAAATTTCTTTATGTTTTCAATCCCTTTAAAGTATCTGCTGTAATGTTTTCTGGTTTCATATATTGCAAGTCTTGGTCCTTTCCATTTTACCGACATCTCAAAGTGTCTTTGAACTAAATCTATCTTGTCAATTATTTTTGGTTCTTCTAATTTTTCCCCTGTTTTAAAGTATTGTTTTATCTGATTAAAAATCCATGGATTTCCAATACTTGCTCGCCCAATCATTGCGCCATCTAAACCAAATTTATTTTTCATCTCTAGGGCTGCCTCTGGAGAATCTACATCACCATTGCCAAAAACTGGAATTTTCATTCTTGGGTTATTCTTTACGTCCGAAATTAAAGTCCAATCTGCCCTGCCCTTATACATCTGGGATCTGGTTCTTCCATGAATTGATACGGCGGCTATCCCTACATCCTGAAGTCTTTCTGCAACTTCAACTATTTTGATTGAGCTTTCATCCCAACCCAGTCTAGTCTTGACGGTTACTGGTAATTTTGTTTTTTTTACCATTTCCTTAGTTAGGTTAACCATTAAAGGGATGTCCCTTAATATGCCTGCTCCGGCACCTTTACAAACAACTTTTTTTACAGGACACCCGTAGTTAATATCTATAATATCCGGTTTGGTTTTTTCTACTATCTCAATTGATTTTAACATTGATTCTAAATTAGAGCCAAAAATTTGAATCCCAACAGGTCTTTCTTTTTGATAAATATCAAGCTTTTGAACGCTTTTCGCAGCATCTCTAATTAGACCTTCGCTTGAAATGAACTCGGTATACACAATATCTGCTCCATTTTCTTTGCATAAAGCTCGGAAAGGTGGGTCACTTACATCTTCCATAGGAGCAAGAAGTAGGGGAAAATCATCAAATTCTATTTTACCTATTTTTACCATGAAATTTTACAAAAATAAAAAAAAGGCTGCATACAATAACGTATATTTATAATGATTGAAAATTTAGATGGAACTAATTAGAAATTTTTGTATCATAGCTCATATTGACCACGGAAAAAGTACTCTTGCAGACAGGCTTCTGGATTTTACAGGAACGATTGATCAAAGGGAAAAAAAAGATCAACTTTTAGACGATATGGACCTTGAGAGGGAAAGGGGAATAACAATAAAGTCTCATGCCATACAAATGGAACATGAATATGAAAACAAGAATTATATCCTAAATTTAATTGATACTCCTGGGCATGTTGATTTTTCCTATGAGGTTTCTAGATCGATTGCTGCTTGTGAAGGGGCGTTGTTAGTTGTTGATGCCGCTCAAAGTATTCAGGCGCAGACTATTTCAAACTTATACCTTGCTTTGGATAATGACTTAGAAATAATTCCAGTACTTAACAAAATTGATCTTCCTTCTGCAAACGTCGAAGAGGTTACAGACGATATAATTGATTTGTTGGGGTGTGAAAAAGACCACATTCTAAGGGTTTCTGCAAAAACAGGTGAGGGGGTTGATAAAATTATAAGTGAAATAATTAATAGAATACCTTCTCCTAAAGGAAATGTTGATTTACCTCTTCAAGCATTAATTTTTGACTCTGTATTTAACCCTTTCAGAGGGATTGAAACATACTTTAAGGTTATAAATGGAAAAATAAAAAAAGGGCAAACTATTAAATTTATGGCAACTGGAAAAAGTTATGTCGCAGACGAAGTGGGAACACTAAAACTTGACAAGGTTTCAAAAAATTTGATTTTGGCTGGAGACGTGGGATATCTAATCACAGGAATAAAAAACGCAAAAGAAGTAAAAGTCGGTGACACGATTGTAGAGGATGGTAAGATTGAAGTAAATGCCATTGAGGGATTTGAAGATGTTAAGCCAATGGTGTTTGCAGGGATTTACCCTATAGACACTGATGATTATGAAGAACTAAGAAAATCCATGGAAAAATTACAATTAAATGATGCGTCTCTAGTTTTTATACCAGAAAGTTCGGCTGCGCTTGGTTTCGGATTCAGATCTGGCTTTTTAGGAATGTTACACCTTGAAATTATTCAGCAGAGGTTAGAGCGTGAATTCGGAATGAGTGTAATCACGACAGTCCCAAATGTTTCTTATCATGCATTTGCTCGAAAAGATCCAAACAAAATGATTCTTGTAAATAATCCATCTGATATTCCCGACCCTTCAATTTTAGAAAGAGTAGAAGAGCCCTATATAAAAGCTTCAATAATTACAAAGTCAGATTATATTGGAAATGTAATAACGTTATGTATAGAAAAAAGGGGGAAGATGATTAATCAAACTTACCTTACTCAAGAAAGAGTCGAGATTATTTTTGAACTTCCGCTAGCAGAGATTGTTTTTGACTTTTATGATAGATTAAAAACTGTATCTAAGGGTTACGCATCATTTGATTATTCCCCGATTGGGTTCAATGTCTCAAAACTTGTAAGAGTAGATATATTGTTAAATGGTAATCCTGTGGATGCTCTATCTTCTCTAATTCACGCTGATAATGCATACACCATTGGTAAAAAAATGTGTGAAAAGCTTAAAGAATTAATCCCTAGACAGCAATTTGATATTCCTGTTCAAGCAGCAATTGGAGCTAAAATTATATCTCGCGAGACAATAAAAGCTGTGAGAAAGGATGTTACTGCAAAATGCTATGGTGGAGACATAACAAGAAAAAGGAAACTGCTTGAAAATCAAAAGAAAGGGAAAAAGAAGATGAGGCAAATTGGTAATGTTGAAATACCCCAACAGGCATTTTTAGCAGTTCTAAAACTTAATGACTGAATTATAATATGATTTCTTCTAAATTCGATTTAAATTTAAAATTATGGAAAGAATCAATATTTTTTTTGAAAAACCAAAGAATTTTTAACTTTGGGAAGGACTTATTTCATGGAGATTGATAAAAGAGCTGAAAATCAAAAAATGATTCAATTATGCGGAAGCTCTAGTGAGACAAATTATTATCCCTGAATCTTTTGAAAATGTTAAAAATCTTGAATAAATGAAAAAAATTATTTTATTTTTTTTTATTAATAGTTCTTTAAATCTTTTTTGTCAGGAAAGGTTAAACTTGGATTATTTAGCTTCAAAATATACACTAAGGTCTTTTGAAGGTTTTAAGAAATTACTTAGTATCCCAAATGATGCAAACGATAAAATTGGGATAGATAAAAATATTGAATGGACTGAGGAAAAATTTGGGAAGAGGGGATTTAAAGTTTCTAAAATTAAGACTATGGGGGCACCCCTTTTATTGGCTAAGAGAGATTTCACCTCAAAAGGTAAAACAGTGCTTATATATCTTCAAATGGACGGACAGCCTGTAGATCCCTCAAAATGGGATCAAGAAAATCCATACAGCCCAGTATTGAAAAAAATGAATTCATTTGGTCATTGGGAGTCTATGGATTGGAAGAAAATATATGAATATAATGACGATTGGAGAATTTTTGCGAGATCAGCTAGTGACGCAAAAGGACCGGTTTCAATGTTTTTGGCAGCAATTGATGCAATTGATGAAAATGGAATCACTCCCAACTTTAATGTAAAAGTAATCCTAGATTTTGAAGAAGAAATGGGATCTCCTAACCTACCGGAAGCTGTTAAAAAAAATGGTGAATTGCTTACTTCTGACGTTTTAATTATTTTAGATGGTCCTCGTCATAGGCTCAATAAACCAACCTTAACTTTTGGAGCTAGAGGAATTGCTACCATTCAGTTAACTACATATGGTCCTATAGTCCCTCAACATAGCGGACATTTTGGGAACTATGTGCCAAACCCTGCATTAAGATTATCGAAAATACTTGCATCAATGAAAGACGAAAATGGAAAAGTAACAATTGAAGGTTATTATGATGGAATTGAAATTACTCCCGATGTAAAAAAAATACTGGATTCTACACCACACAATGAAAAGGAATTGTTGGACCTATTCCAAGTCGCGGGCTTTGATAAAGTAAAAGACACGTATCAGGAAGCAATTCAATACCCTTCATTAAATATCAGAGGAATGAGTTCTGGTTGGATTAATGAAGAGGTGCGAACGATAATTCCTTCTTGGGCTAGAGCAGAAATTGATGTGAGGCTTGTAAAAGAATCTGATCCGAAAAGACTTTTATCATTGATAAAAAAACACATTGAAGGTTTAGGTTATTTAGTACTAGATAGAGAGCCAAACAAAAAAGAAAGGTTAAGAAATAAAAAAATTGCAACTTTTACATTTAAAATTTCATATCAGTCATTTAGAACTAGTCTTAAAAGCAAATATAGTTTTTGGCTTAGGAGTGCTATAAAAAGAGGGTTTGGCGAAGACCCAATTTTGATAAGGATGAGTGGAGGCTCAATACCAATTTCTCCATTTGTTAATACCCTAAATATTCCCGCAATTACCGTTCCTACCGTCAATAGAGATAACAATCAGCACAGTCCAAATGAAAATATTAGATTAGGAAATTACAGAGAAGGGATAAAAACCATTTTGTCAATTTTATCAGAGAAATTATAGGTTTAAAAATGAAAGTTACTTACCTGGGACATTCATGTTTTTTAATTTTATTTAATGGGAAAAAGCTTTTAATAGACCCCTTTATTACGGGAAACGAACTGGCAAAAAATATAAACATTTCGGGTATAAAATGTGATTATATTTTAATTACTCACGGGCATCAAGACCACCTGTTAGATGCAGAATTAATTGCTAATAACAATAATGCTATGATAATTTCAAACCATGAAATTGTTTCATGGTACCAAACCAGGGGGCTTAATGGACATGGTATGAACCATGGGGGAAAATTTAATTTTGATTTTGGTACCGTTAAATTTGTATCCGCAATACATTCATCAGTACTCCCTGATGGGTGCTACGGTGGGAATCCTGGGGGATTTGTTATATATGGAAATAATAATTCATTTTATCATGCTGGGGACACTGCACTTAACTATGACATGAAATTAATTCCGAAGCTTTGTCCTAAACTTGATTTTGCAATTTTACCAATCGGCGATAACTTTACTATGGGTATCGATGAGGCATTGATGGCTTCTGATTTTATTAAGTGTAAAAAAATAATCGGTTGTCACTTTAATACATTCCCGCCTATAAAAATTGATGTTGCTAATGCTGTCAAAAAGTTTAGCTTTGGTAAGAAAACTTTAATTATCCCCAAAATCGGAGGTTCTTTGGATTTGTAAATTAAAGTATGTTGAAAACAAAAATTTAAATTCTAGTTTTTTTAGATTATATTAAGTGAAAAAAGTTGACAAAAACTTTATTTAAAAGAATTTTAGTTGGTTTTGCCTTTTCTCCAAACTTAAAAGCTAACATATTTACTTCGCTACGTTTAGCTAATTCACTAGGGGCAGATCTCTTCTTTGTTCATGTTGGAAAAAAAACATCGGTAAAAGAAAAAACTTTTGAAGAGATATTAAAGGATTCCCCTGTGCGGCCAAAATTGACAAAAGTGCTCTGGGAAGAAGGAAATCCAATCCCGACAATTTTAATGATGTGTGAAAAAAATAAAATTGATTTATTACTTCTAGGTGCTGTACAAAGAGAAAATGTTTTAAAATTTTATATGGGGTCGATAGCAAGGAAGATTACAAGAAGGGCTCCTTGTTCAGTTCTGCTCTTGATTAAACCATCGACTGAAGAGATTCCTTCAAAGCATGTTGTGGTAAATGCCCTAAATGAACCTAACACAGAAAAAACAATAAGGGCTGCATTTGAATTTTCTTTTCTAATGGACATTCCAAACGTTACTCTTGTTGGTGAAATAAGCCAATCTAAGGTAAATTTTACAGCCGACGACGATGAAGGCCTAAAAAAGGTTACAGAAATCAAAGAGGGAATAAAGAACGAAGAAAAAAACAGATATGATGAAATTTTGTTAAAAATACCTGACGGTCTTAAAGAAAACAAAAAAATCCAATCTCAAAGTATTTTTGGTGCTAGAGGATATTCTATTAGTCATTATGCTAGGGTTGTCAGGGCCGACTTACTGGTTCTAAATTCGGAAATGAAGCGTTCCTCTTTTATTTCAAGAATTTTTCCAAAAGATTTAGAACATATTTTATCTGAATTGCCAACAGATATTCTTATTATAAAAAACTGAAAATAATAAATGATGAAAGACTTCATAAAGGAAATTCCTAAAAATTTATTCGCCGGATTTGTGGTGTCCTTGGTCGCATTACCACTTGGCTTAGGTCTCGCCATTGCGTCAGAGGCACCGCCTATTTCTGGTGTGATAGCTTCTATTGTTGGTGGGACTGTTGTAGCTATTTTGGGGGGGTCACAATTAACAATAACAGGGCCTGGTAATGGCTTGGTTATAGTTTTATTGTACGCAATCACTTCATTGGGTAGTGGGGATTTGTATCAAGGCTATCTCTATACTTTAGCTGCTATAATTGTCTCAGGTGTATTAATGTTTCTTTTTGGTGTGTTTAGGCTTGGTGCCTTGAGCGAATTTTTCCCCTCATCTGCTTTACAAGGTATGCTTGCCGCTATTGGTATAGGAATATTGTCTAAACAAGTTCATGTCATGATTGGTATAACTTCTGTAAGCGGAAAACCGCTTGTGGTATTAGCGAAAATTCCTGAATCGCTAAAAGTTTTATTTTCTTCCTCCTCTATGGAAATTATATTGCCTGCCCTGTTAGGATTACTATCTCTTTTGATTCTAGTTTTCTACTCAAAATTGAGAAGTCCCTTCTTTAAGTTAATTCCGGCTCCAATGTGGGTTGTTTTTCTTGCTATTGGCCTAAGTTATTACTACGATTTGATATCTTCTCAAGAGTACCCTATAAGTTCAAATCTGTTAATATCTCTTCCAGATAATATTTGGTCTGATTTGCCTACTCCAGATTTTGGAATAGCTTTAACATTACCCTTTTTGTCAACAGTTTTCTCTATCACGCTTATTTCTAGCATTGAATCGTTATTAAGTATTAAAGCTGTTGACAAACTCGACCCTCAAAAAAGAAGATCAAATGTAAACAAAGACCTTAGGGCTTTGGGTGTAGCTACTGCTTTAAGCGGAATGGTCGGAGGTCTTAATGTCGTAACTGTAATAGCAAGAAGTTCGGTAAATGTCAATAATGGTGGTACAAATCGTTTTGCCAACATGTCACATTCTCTAATATTATTGTGCTTCATTCTTTTGTTCCAGGAACAAATACAAAGAATTGCTCTTCCCGCATTAGCCGCAATATTAGTTTATACGGGATATAAACTTGCTGCTCCTACTAATTTTCTTAGGATTCTAAAAATAGGCAAAGAACAGGCGGCGATTTTTATTGTTACACTAATTATAACACTAACCAATGATTTAATTACTGGTATTTTCCTTGGAATTGTAACTACCTTTTTAATACATGTTGTTTTAAATAAAAATTTATTTCTCTTCACTAGAAACCTTTTTAAACCAAATGTGTTAATGTATTTAGAAGAGGAAACAGGAAATTATTATGTGAGTGTAAAAAATTTCAGCAGCTTCTTAAATTTCTTTCGCCTTAAATCAAAACTCGACGAAATTCCTGAAAATGAACATGCTGTGCTTGATTTTTCATTGTGTTCTTTTGTAGATCACACCGTTATGGAGGGTTTGAACGAATACAGAAGAGGCTTTGCTAGAAAAGGAGGTGCGTTTGAAATTATAGGGTTGGATGCGCACACGGCAGACACTCAACATCCTTTCGCAATAAGGAAGTCTCTCCCTACAAATGATTTCTTCAGGATTAATAACAATCTGACGAAAAGACAGTTGTCTCTTCAAAAGCTTTCTACAATTATTGGTTGGGGTTATAGGTCAGAGCCCACTTCTGAGACAAAAGAGCTTGAGCGTTTTGATTTTTTTAAGGCAAAGATTATTAATTATCAATTCAATGAGATTGTGAGTGAAGGTGGTGATTTTCATTTGTTTGATCTTTCTTACAGCGAAGGTGCTTTTATCTCAAAAGATGACATTCTTTCTTCATTCTTGCTAATAAATCTAAAGTTTGATATACCCATTTTTATTTTGGATAGAGAAAACTTACTCGGGGGAATTAATGAAAATACAGTTTATAAAGATTTAGATTTTCCAAAATATCCTGACTTTTCTAAGCGCTTTTTCCTTGGGGGAAAGAAGGCTAGTGAAATAAGAAATCTTTTTGACTCAAAACTTATTTTCTTTTTTGAAAGTCACGCTTATT
>CEVS01082652.1_pt1 | contig 10679 bp, 11 predicted proteins | sample 361571 | NCBI WGS metagenome assembly CEVS01 (sample SAMEA2623850, study PRJEB7988) | marine metagenome | isolation source: saline water (ENVO:00002010), including | reverse complement strand
ACTACCGCTTCCCCAGATTTGACAGTAACATTTTGAGATAAAGTTCTCTTGCTTCCAAATTTTTCCTGCCAGGCAACAATTTCATAAGTTCCGTCTGGAACATTAGCTATGCTAAACTTCCCGGTTTTGTCTGTTACAGCGTAATAGGGATGGTCAAAAACTTGAGTATAGCTTTTCATCCATGGATGAACATCGCATTTGACAACAAATACATCTTCAGCTTTATTGAAAACCATTGATTTTTCTTTAAGGGTTTTTGGCATTCCAAAATTGTACTCACGATTTACTTTTGGAAGACCATGGATATTATGCATAGTTGCGTCACTATTAAGTATTTTTACAGTTTGACCAACTTGAACACCCATAACATGGGGTGTATATACGCACCCCGCCTGATCTAAGGTTTTTTGTTGAGTTGGCGCACTTCCTTTATATTCAACATTCTTAAGATAAACTAGGACATTAGCCATATTACCCTTTGCATCTACAATAAAAGATTCAGATTTAGCAGCTTCCTGATGAGAGGATGCACATACTGGATCTGCATCCATTCTTAATCGCTTAGCTTTTGGCGCTTTTCCAACATATTTTACGTTGCCAGTAAGCTCACCAGCAATTAAGCTTCCCCCAAGCATTACAATCATTAGATTAATTACAAATTTATTCATTATTTCTCCATAGTACTTAAAATTAAATTATTTGAAAGACAAATTTAGATAGAATTACAAATTTAAAACAACAATCTAAATGTATTTTAAATTCAAAATTTTAGCAAAATCAACTTTGTAGATATTTAATTAAAATGATAAATTTGAATAACGAATTAATTATTTAAGTTTCGAAAATACATCAACAAATAGCCCCATAATAAAATTAGACTAAATTAAAGGCATAGAATGAGCGAAGGACATCATAAGCAAAGTTTTTGGTCCAAATATATTTGGAGCACAGATCATAAAGTAATAGGTATACAGTATGGAATAACATCGCTTATTTGGTTATTGTTTGGATTTGTGCTTATGGCAATTATGAGATACCAACTTGCTTATCCTGGATCACCCGTACCAATTGTTGGAAGTCTCCTTGGAGAGGGTGGAATATTACCATCTGAGATGTATAACTCTTTAGGGGCTATGCATGGAACAATAATGATATTTCTAGGGGTTGTTCCCTTGGCATTTGGAGCCTTTGGGAACTATCTTGTGCCATTGCAGATTGGTGCCATTGACATGGCATTTCCAAAATTAAATGCTGCTTCTTATTGGACATATTTTTTAGGATCAGTTATAATGGTCACGGGGTTCTTTGTGCCTGGGGGTGCAGCTAATTCTGGATGGACCTCTTACCCTCCTCTAGCAAATACAGCTACAATGGGTCAAACTGTATGGTTATTGGGAATGGTCATGTTAATCACCTCCTCACTTTTGGGATCTGTGAATATTTTGGTTACAGTAATTCAATTACGAACTGATGGAATGACATGGATGAAGTTACCAATTTTTGTTTGGACACAATTCATAACTGCGTTTCTTTTGTTATTGGCATTTCCTCCACTAGAAGCTGCTGGAGTACTTCAATTAATGGATCGTTTGGTAAATACTAGTTTCTTTATGCCAAGCGGCTTAGTTGTTTCTGGTGAGGTTCTACAGAATGCTGGAGGTGGAAGTCCTCTGCTATGGCAGCATTTATTTTGGTTTTTAGCTCATCCTGAAGTTTATGTTTTAATTTTGCCTGCATTTGGTATTGTTACAGAAGTGATTGCAAACAACACCAGAAAACCAATAAAAGGTTACAAATCTCTTGTCTATGCAATGATATTTTTAGGCTTTATGTCGTTCGTTGTGTGGGCGCATCATATGTACTTAACAGGAATGGGAACTACTATTGGAGCATTTTTTCAAACTACAACTATGATTATTTCTATCCCCTCAGTTGTGATTTTAACTGCTCTTTTATTATCGCTATGGGGTGGGTCAATAAGATTTAATACCCCGATGCTTTTTGCGTTAGGGTTTTTACCAATGTTTGGAATAGGGGGGCTTACTGGATTACCACTGGGCTTAGCAGCGGCAGATATTCATTTGCATGATACGTATTATGTTATTGGTCATTTTCATTATGTTGTCGCACCTGGTACTTTATTTGCTCTTTTTGCTGGAATTTATTACTGGTTTCCAAAATTAACTGGAAAACGTACTAATGAAACGCTTGGTAAGTTGCATTTTTTCACCTCTTTCATTTGTATGAATGGGGTATTTATGCCAATGTTTGTTACGGGATTAGCTGGAGTTTCAAGAAGGCTTTGGGATGGAGGAGAGTCATATGCGCATGCTGCTGGAGTTTTTCAGTTAAATGAATTAATGTCTTTTTCAGCTTGGCTCCTTGGAGTTGCACAGCTATTCTTCGTTATTAATATGATTATAAGTTTGCGTTCTAAAAAAACAGGTGAATCAAACCCTTGGGGTGCCACAACAATAGATTGGACTGACACTACTTCCCCACCACTTGGTCATGGTAATTTTGATAAAGTCCCAACGGTTTATAACGGGCCCTATGAGTACAGTGTCCCAGGATCTAAAAAAGATTTCTTACCACAAAGTCAAAAAGGTTAATTTTTATGGATATACCATTTAATGTAAAAGAGCGTCCTGATACTGGGCTTTATAATGGGAAACTAGGGATTTGGTTTTTTCTAGCATCCGAAGTGATGCTTTTCGGAGGATTGTTTTCTGCCTACATCTTTTTAAGAACTGGTGTAGATAATTGGCCTGCTGGCACAGACTACCTCGATGTTCCTTTGGCTACATTGAATACATTATTTTTAATCTCATCTTCAGTAACAATGGTTATGAGTTGGGCGTCTCTGAAATTAAACGACTTCAAAAAATACAAGCTATATACACTGGTTACATTATTGTTTGCTTTTGCATTTTTAGTAGTAAAGTATTTTGAGTACAGCGCAAAGTTTGCCCATAATCCACCGTATCTACCAAGCACCAATAACTTTCTTGGCATCTATTTTACGATGACCGGCTTACATGTTCTTCACATAATTGGCGGTATATTGGTAATAGGGTATCTATATGGACCTGGTTCAAAAATGTGGAATTCTGACCCTGAGCGCTTTACCAATAGAATTGAAATAGTTGGTTTATATTGGCATTTTGTCGATTTAGTCTGGATCTTTTTATTTCCAGTTTTGTATTTATTATGAGGAATATTAAATGACACCTGAAGAAGTAAAACATCACGTTAAAACCTATGTTTTGGTTTTTGTAGCTCTTGCGTTTTTAACAATAGTCACAGTCGCAATTTCTTATATTGATTTAGGCGTTAAGGGGGGCATTGCGCTCGGACTTTTTGTAGCAAGCGTTAAAGCGTCTCTGGTAGCATGTTATTTCATGCATTTATTAGATGAAAAAGCAACTATATACTGGACGCTTTTAGCTACAGCAATATCATTTTTAATTTTAATTTTTCTTCCAGTAGGGGCATTTCTAGCTCAAGCTAGGATATATTAAATGTCAATAAAAACATTTCATATGCTGTTTATTGTTTTTTCATTTATTCTATCTTTAGGCGTTGGTTATTGGGGAATTAATGAATCTCCCGTAATTGGTTTTTTATCTTTTATTGGTAGTGCGCTTTTAATTTACTACGGTTTTTATGTTTTCAAAAAATTTAGAGCGATTTAATTTATGAGAAAAACATTCATTTTAGCAGTACCCCTTTTTATTTTATTCACTCTTGATACTGTATCTGCCTGTTCTACCTGTTTTGGTGATCCCAATTCTAAAGCAGTGCAAGGGATGAATTTAGCTATTATTACTATGCTGACTGTTACTGGTGGCGTATTAAGCAGCTTCCTCTCTTTTGTATACATTCTAAATAAGCGCGCAAAAGATTATGCTAAAAAAATCTCAAAAAGTAAAAACAACACCGGAGGTAATTAAAATTGCTTGAATTATTAAGGAAGCTTGGATTACCAACAGTTTCAGCATCTTCGCAAGGACCTGCAATTGATAATGTGATTTCACTTGTCCATTGGTTGATGCTCGTTTTGTTTGTTGGCTGGGGTGTTTACTTTATTTATACTTTAATACGTTTTCGCTCATCAAGGCAACCTAAGGCTGATTATAAAGGCGTTAAGAACCACTATTCTTCTTATGTAGAGGTTGCAGTTGCATTGATTGAAGTTGCGCTTTTGATAGGTTTTGCTTTCCCGATATGGGCCAGTAGAGTTAACGACGTACCAAACAGTATCAATTCGGTTCAAATACGAGTAATTGGACAGCAATACGCTTGGAATATTCATTATCCAGGACCAGACAATATATTTGGCTCAACAAAAGTTGATCTTGTTGATGAGGCTGAAAATCCTATCGGAATTGATAGATCTGACGAACATGCTAAGGATGACGTTGTCATGATAAATCAACTTCATATCCCAGTTGATAGACCAGTTAATATTTTGTTATCTACAAAAGATGTTATTCACAATTTTAAACTTCCTGAATTTAGAGTGTCTCAGGATGCAATATCTGGAATGGAGATTCCTGTATGGTTTAAAGCTACAATGACTTCCCAAGAGTTTTTAGAGACAACTAAGGGCGGCCCCAGAGAGGGAAAAGGCTTTGAAATTGCTTGCGCTCAACTTTGCGGATTAGGTCATTATAGAATGAAAGGTTATTTGACGGTTCATGATGACCAGGGCTATTCCAACTGGATGGATGAGCAACAACAATATTTACTTGAAGAAGCCGAGGATGAAGATGATGATTGGGGTGATGATGAATGGTAGAGCCTGTACCTTGCAATAATTATTGAACTTTTTCTTAGATTGATAATTAGTTGATCCGATCATTTATAAAACTGAAGCCCAAAATTCTTAATGCGTTTTTCTCTTAACACTATAGCACGAACATTATCTAAGCTGATCGTTTTTCTAACGCTTTTGTTAATATTCGTTGGCGCTCTAATCAAAAGCCATGAAGTAGGTCTTTCTGTGCCAGATTGGCCAACATCGTATGGCAAGAAAATGTTTTCTTTTCCATTTTCTGAAATGATAGGTGGAATATTCTACGAGCATGGCCATAGACTTTTTGCAACAGTAGTTGGTTTTTTAACTTTATTGCAATTTATAATAATATCTTTTTCAAGCCATCCGTCTTGGGTTAAAAAAATGAGCTTTGTTTCTTTGATTTTGGTGATTACTCAAGGGTTATTAGGCGGAATAACTGTAATATTTTTTCTTCCTCCATCAATTTCTATTCTTCATGGCGTTTTAGCGCAGACTTTTTTTGTTTCTACTATTTTCATTGCATACAGTTTATCCGATAGTAGAAGAAGTAAAAGCAAAACACCTTACCCTCTATTTATAAGGCGGGCTACTGTTACTATTACATTATTAGTTTTTATTCAATTAATTTTGGGAGCACTCATGCGACATACATCATCTGGTCTTGCTATTCCAGATTTCCCAAAAATGGGAGGGCTTTGGATCCCTACGTTCTCTGAAAATATGATTAATAATATAAATGTTGAACTTTTTGATAATAATTTAGATATGGTATCTAAATGGCAAGTCATCATTCATTTCTTGCATAGGTTAGGTGCTCTTATAATTGTTTTAGCATTAGGATCGTTTATATATAAATTTCGTAATGCTGTGAAAAAGAATTCAACTGAAGCAAAAGCATTAATGGCAATATCAATAATATTAACTGTTCAGATTTCGTTAGGAGCAGCAACTGTAATTACCGAAAGACTGCCTTTTGTCGCTAGTTTTCATGTAGTCACTGGTGCAGCCTTACTTGGATGTTGCGCCCTCATTGTAATGATGACTCAATCAAACAAGCTGAAAGATTTTAATTTTTGAAATTTGTAAAAGAAAAAGCTAAAAATAAAATTAGTATATATTTAGAGCTAAGCAAGCTAAACATACTTTCTCTTGTTTTAGTATCTACACTATTGGGATATTATATTGGTGCATCTGGAATAGATTCTTGGCTTCATTTATTGCTAACACTTCTTGGAACATCAATGACAGCTTCAGGTTCCGGAGCGCTTAATCATTATCTTGAGCGTGATACGGATAAGCATATGATGCGGACAAAAAATAGGCCACTTCCATCAGGATTAATTGAACCATCTGAAGTTTTGTCTTTTGGGATATTAATGGTACTTCTTGGAACAACTTTACTTGTTTCTCAGATAAATATTTTAACAGGGTTCATCGCACTTCTTACCTCATTTTTATATACAATGGTTTATACACCGCTAAAGAAAATAACTTGGCTAAATACTTCTATTGGGTCCATACCTGGCGCTTTACCAATTATTGGTGGTTGGACTGCTTCAACTGGTACAATAGGCCCAATGGCCTGGATTCTATTCGGAATGATGTATCTTTGGCAGCATCCTCATTTTTATTCTATTGCTTGGATGTGCAGAGAGGATTATGCTGATGCAAAACTTAAAATGTTGCCAGTAATTGATCCAGGTGGCAACAGCACGATGAGACAAATATTTTGGCACTTGCTTTTGATGATTCCAGTATCAATTATTCCAGTGATTCAAGGATACTTGGGAAACATATATTTAATTGGAGTTGTTGTTTTAACTAGCGCTTTTTTCATGTCTGCGCTTCCATTAGCAAGAGAAAAATCAAATAAAAATGCTCTTTTACTGCTAAAGGCATCTGTTTTTTATTTACCTATACTATTATTAATAATCATCATTGATTTAGGAGTAGCAATATGAATTTAAACTCAAGAATAAAAATATATACCCTGGTAGCTGTTTTTTTAGCAATTACTTATGTTATAAAAATCAACAGTGATAAAGAACCTTTACCTGTTATTGGAAGTATACCGGAATTTGAATTTGTGGATAGTGAGGGGAAATCTATTAGCCTGAATACCTTAAAAGGCAAAGTATGGGTAGCGGATTTTATTTTTACTACTTGTACCATGGCTTGCCCTATTATGACAGGAAATATGAATACAATCCACAAAAAATATAAAAAAAATGATGACCTTAGATTAGTTTCAATATCAGTTTATCCTGAGTATGACACACCAAAAGTATTAAAAGAATACGCTTCGCAGTACGACGCTAATACTGATACATGGCACTTTCTGACTGGTGAAGAAAGCACCGTTAAAGAAGTGATAAGAGATGGATTTAAAATTGGAGACTATGAAGATATAATCTTTCACAGTGAAAAATTTGCGTTAGTTGATAGAAATGGAATGATTAGAGCATATTACAATGGCATGAAAAGTGATGATATGGATAAACTTAAAAAAGATATTAACAATCTACTTAAACAAAGCTCATGAAAACCAAAGACAGCTTCTGGATTAAGATCATTTATATTGTTTCTATTATTATCTCAGGAGCTGTTGCATTTCTAATACTTGGTCCGAGACCAGAGGGCGTAAATGGATCTTTAGATGTAACCGCTCTACCAAAAGTGAATGCGAGTATAAATGCAATTACAACATTATTGCTTATTTTGGGATACTTTTTAATAATTAAAAGAAAACGAAGATTGCACAAGAATGTCATGCTTTCCTCATTTGCAATGTCAGCAGCATTTCTTGTTAGCTATATAATATATCACTGGTTTAAGTCTGGACCTAAAAGTTATAACGGTGATTTTTCTACTCTTTACTATTTTATATTAATAACGCACATAATTTTAGCTGCGGCTATTATCCCTTTAGCATTATTAACCTTGTATAGAGGCTGGACAGATAACCTCAGGTTACATAAAAAGATCGCAAAAATAACTCTCCCTCTTTGGCTTTATGTTTCAGTCACAGGTGTTACAATTTATTTAATGCTTTATTAGTTCGAGTAGTGATCAATAATCCTATAGTTGTTCAGTCACTAATCTTTCAGTAAGTTATTATACAATACTTTTAAGCCAATTTTATGACTAAAAAACAAACACACTCGTCCCATGAAGTAGCAAAATATCTTTCAGAAGCCCCAAAAGCTGTCAGCGCCTACATAACAGATTTAGAACAGCAAATTCAAAATCTTTCTCAGATTGGATTAGCGCTATCAAAAGAAAGAGATATGTCGAAGCTTTTAGAGATGATTTTGCTTGAAGCTAAGCGTATATCTAATTCTGATGGCGGTACTCTTTACATGATGACAGATGACAAGAGATTAAAGTTTGAAATAATGATGACAGATTCACTTGATTTTCATATGGGTGGAACTTCGGGGCAAGATATTCCCTTTTATCCAGTAAAATTATTTGATGAAAATAATGAACCAAATAATTCAATGGTTGCTGCCTATGTTGGACTTTCGGGAGAGACTGTAAATATACAAGACGCATATAAAGCTAAGGGATTTGATTTTTCAGGAACAAAAATGTTTGATGATAAAACGGGATATCATTCTAAGTCATTCTTAACTGTTCCATTGAAAAACCATGAAGATGAAATAATTGGAGTCTTGCAACTTTTAAATGCCCAAACAAATAAAACAAAAAAAATCATTGAATTTAGCTCTGAAATTCAGGGTAAGGTAGAGGCACTTGCCAGTCAAGCTGCAGTAGCAATTACTAATAAAAATTTAATTAAAGATCTTGAAAATTTATTCGAATCATTTATTAAGCTTATAGCATCTGCTATTGATGCAAAATCACCATATACAGGCGGTCATTGTGAAAGAGTGCCTGAAATTACAATGCTGCTAGCAGAAGCTGTTCATAAAACTAAAACAGGGCCATTTGCTGATTTTAATTTATCCGATCAGGAAATGTATGAATTGAAAATTGCGGCATGGCTTCACGATTGTGGTAAGGTTGCAACTCCAGAATTTGTTGTGGATAAGTCTACAAAGCTTGAAACGATTTATGATCGTATTCATGAAGTTGAAACTAGATTTTCTGTCTTAACACGCGATCAAGAAATAAAAAAATTGAAGAAAGAATTATCTATAGAACGTGACAATACGCTTAGCGCTAATGAAAAAAATCAAAAATTTAAAACTGTTAAAAATGAATATCAAAAATCACTTAGGCAGTTGAAAAAAGACCTCTCTTTTGTTAAAGAATCAAATATTGGTGGCGAGTTTATGTCTGCTGATAAAAAAGAGAGAATAAATGAGATTTCAAGCTACAAATGGAAGCCTAACGGTAAAATGCAAAATTTTTTATCAGAGGATGAAGTCTATAATTTAACTATTCCAAGAGGAACCCTGACGCCTGAGGAAAGACAGGTTATTAATGACCATATTGTTGTTACAATCAACATGTTAGACGAATTACCATATCCAAAACATTTGAAAAATATACCTGAATTTGCAGGAGGACATCATGAAAAACTTGATGGCACTGGATATCCCAAGGGCTTAACAAAACACGAAATGTCTGTTCAAGCTCGAATTATGGCAATTGCAGATATTTTTGAAGCACTAACAGCACGAGATCGACCTTATAAAAAAGGCAAAACACTGAGTCAGGCAATGCGAATATTGGGATTCATGAAAGACGATGCTCATATCGATGTAGATCTCTTTGATATATTTGTTAAGAAAAAGATTTACATGAAATATGCGAAAGGATTTTTAGAGCCTGAGCAAATTGACGAAGTTTCTGTTTAATAAAAAAAACTAATAATGACTTTTGAAATAATATTTGTCTTAGCTCTTATCCTTTTAGCCTTTATTCTTTTTATAACCGAGAGGTTTAGCTTAGATGTAACCGCCCTTCTTATTTTAACGATATTGTTCTTGGGGGGATTTTTAACGGTAGATGAAGCAATATCTGGTTTCTCAAATCCAGCGGTTATTACTATTGGCCTACTCTTCATCCTAAGCCAAGGTTTGCAGAAAACAAGAATTTTAGAATATCTAATAGTTAGAATAAACAAACTAGTTTCCAAGTCAAGGAACTTGGGCTTAGGAGTATATTTACTAACAATAGCTATTGCAAGCGCACTCATGAATAATACGGCAATTGTAGCAGTATTTATGCCTGTTACTATTCGACTAGCCCATCAATACCGCATGAGTCCATCCAAGTTATTAATACCGCTTAGCTATGCTGCTATAATGGGAGGGACTCTTACGCTGGTTGGAACATCGACAAACTTAATTGTTAACTCAATATACATTGAAAGCGGTGGAACTCCTTTAGGTATGTTTGAATTTGCCAAGTATGGCTGGATAACTTTGATTATAGGTTTAATTTACGTTTTATGGGTTGCTCCAAGAATTCTACCCTCACGTACTGTTACATCAAGCTTAACGCAAAGTTATCATATGGCTGGATATTTAACTGAAATGAAAATATCTAGCGATTCACCTCTAATTGGTTCTACATGTCAGGATCGTAATGTAAACCAAAGCTATGATGTAATTGTTCTGGATATTCAAAGGGAAGGTAGGTTGATAACATACAACGTTGGAAGGCAGGTATTAAAACAAGACGACATACTTTTTGTTAAAGGATCTCTTGAGAGTTTTTTGCGAATGAAAGAGGTTGAAAAAGTAAATCTTCTTACTGATGAAAAACTTACCCAATCTGAACTCGAACAAGATGATAATATTCTTGTTGAATGTATGGTAACTGACCAATCAGACGTTATTGGTAAAACGCTTCGAGAAGCGCGTTTTAGGAAAAGATTTGGAGCATTTATTTTAGCCATAAGAAG
>CEVS01030983.1_pt1 | contig 10682 bp, 10 predicted proteins | sample 361571 | NCBI WGS metagenome assembly CEVS01 (sample SAMEA2623850, study PRJEB7988) | marine metagenome | isolation source: saline water (ENVO:00002010), including | reverse complement strand
GATTACTAAAATAATATAGATTATCTATATAATAGACGATATGATGTTAAAAATAGTTCTATTAATTAGCGCAGAATTCTTTAAGCCTTCTGTTTTTTCCAGGCTCTCTAAGTTTTTGAAGTGCTTTTTCTCTAATTTGTCTAACTCTCTCTCTAGTCAATCCCATCACATCACCTATTTCCTCTAAGGTATATGGATTATCAAACCCGATTCCAAAACTCATGAGTACCACATCCCTCTCTCTAGGCGTAAGAGTAGAAAGAGCTCTCATGGTTTCTATCTTTAGGGAATGATTGAATACCAAACCAGTGTCAGTTGGACCCTCTGAATCATTTTCAAGTACATCTAGTAGTGAACCTGAGTCATCCTCTCCAAAAGGCGCATCCATTGACATCTGTTTAACCTCCGCACCTAATGTACTTCTAACCTCTGTTGTTTTCATGTCAAGATTTTCGGCAATTTCTTCCTCAGTTGGTTCTCTCTCATATTTCTGTTCTAATTCTGCATATGCTCTCCTAATCTGATTTATTGCCCCAGATTTATTCATAGGTAGTCTTACAATTCTAGATTGTTCAGCCAGTGCCTGCATAATTGATTGTCTTATCCACCAAACAGCATACGATATAAATTTAAAACCTTTTGTTTCATCGAATTTTTTTGCTGCTTTAATTAAACCCAAATTACCTTCGTTAATAAGATCATTGAGAGGTAAACTTCTGTTCTGATATTGTTTTGCAACTGAAACAACAAACCTTAAATTTGCTCTTACCAACTTATCTAATGCATCTTGATTACCCTTCTTAATCTCTTTTGCTAATCTTACCTCCTCTTCAGGTGTAATCATTGGAACTCCACTAACTTCGGTAAAATATTTTTCTAAAGTGTGACTCTCTCTTCTATTAGTTATGGATTGTGTTATTTTTAATTGTCTCATTTAGATTTTTTTTAGGGGAAAAATATCAGCAAATGTATTATAATATTTCAAATTTTTCAAGGATATATAGTACAATAAAGGTTTAAAAAATTAATCAATTTCAATTTTAACATTATCAGTTTTTGGGATAGCTTGACAACATAATATATAACCATCCTCAATTTCTTCATCAGATAAGCCATCTGACACCTCCATATCAACCTCTCCGCTTTTTAATTGTGCCATACATGCTGTACACACTCCACTTTGGCAAGAATATGGAAGATCAATATCATTCTCAAGAGCAGCATCTAATATTGAAGATGATTCTTGAACTTCTAGGTCTAACTCATCACCATCAATGAATAACTTAACTAGTTTAGATTTACTCATGGTCTAAATAACGTATAGATAGGACATCTGTTACAATTATTCTTTAAATTTGATTATGAGTAGCGAGGAATTTATTCTTAAATCTATTTCACCGGTAGACGGGAGATACAGAAATAAAACTTCTGATTTATCTGATTACTTCTCAGAGTATGCACTTATAAAATATAGAGTCTACATTGAAGTAAAATATTTTCTTGAGTTATGTGATTATCCCATAAAAAAACTTGATTCAATAAGTGAAAAAAATAGAAGTGATATCATGAAAATATATGATAATTTTAATATTGAAGATGCAAAAAAAATTAAAATAATAGAAAATAAAATTAATCACGATGTCAAAGCAGTTGAATACTATATTAAAGAAAAGTTTAATGACTTAAACCTCTCAAAATATAAAGAATTTGTACATTTTGGACTAACATCACAGGATATAAATAATACAGCATTACCACTAATGATTAAAGATTCATTAAATAATGTAATATTGAAATCCTTTACAACATTAAATGAAAATCTAAATAAAATTTCAGAAGAAACAGTTAAAATACCTATGATAGCAAGGACTCATGGTCAACCTGCAACACCAACTACATTTGGAAAGGAAATTAAAGTTTTTGAATCCAGGCTAAAAAATCAAATTGAATCATTAAGTAAAATTCCTAATAATGGAAAGTTTGGAGGTGCATCTGGTAATTTAAATGCACACTATGCTGCATTCTCACAAATAGATTGGGATCACTTCTCAGATAAATTTTTAATAGAAATCGGTTTAGAGAGAAGCAAGCCAACAACTCAAATTGAACACTATGATAATATGGCATCTATTTTTCATAATCTTTCAAGAATAAATACAATTTTAATTGATTTATGTAGAGATATGTGGCATTACATATCTATAAATTATCTTATACAAAAAGTAAATAACAATGAAGTCGGTTCATCAGCCATGCCACACAAAGTTAATCCTATTGACTTTGAAAATGCGGAAGGAAATCTTATGATTGCTAATTCTCAACTTATATTTTTAGCAGAAAAATTACCTATATCAAGACTTCAAAGAGACTTGACTGACTCAACAGTTTCGAGAAATATAGGTATCCCAATTTCTCATATAAAGATAGGCATTGACTCAATAGTTAAAGGACTTAATAAGGTTGATATAAATGAAAAAATTATTAGTTCGGACCTAAATAATAATTGGGCTGTTATTTCGGAAGCTATCCAGACTATATTAAGGAGAGAAAATATAGAAAACCCATATGAGCTTTTGAAGGATTTAACTAGAGGAAATAAAGAAATTAATCAAAATAAAATAAAAGAGTTTATAAAGAATCTACCGGTAAAAGATTCTGTTAAAGATGAAATACTTTTAATCTCACCAGATAATTATCTTGGAAACTTAAAATAATGATTAAATCATTAGTAAGTTTTTTATTAAAAAATTTGCCTAGAACCTTTTTACAAAGAGTTAGTAAACCTTTTTTTTATCTTATTTCATTTTTTTACAGAGGCAATAATGTTAATTGTCCAGTTTGTGATAGTTCATTTTCTAAATTTTTTCCATATGGAAGAGACGTTAGAGAAAATGCATTATGTACAAATTGTTTATCCCTTGAAAGACATAGATTTCTGTATATCTTCCTAAAAGACATAAAAAAAACAACTAATCAAAATGCAAAGGTTCTTCATATTGCTCCTGAAATATGTCTAATTAAAAAATTTAATCGAATTAAGAACTTTGAATACATCACTGCAGATCTTGACTCTCCACTAGCTGATGTTAAAATGGACATTCATAATATGACGTTTGATGATAATAGCTTTGATCTAATAATATGCAATCATGTCCTTGAACATGTTGAAGATGATATACTTGCCTTAAAAGAAATCAGAAGAGTTCTAAAAAAAGAGGGTTATGGAATCATAATGATCCCTTTCTATTATCCAATTCCAGAAATAACATTGGAAGATGATTCTGTATCAAATCCAGAAGAAAGAGAAAAAATTTTTGGACAATCAGATCACTTAAGAAAGTATGGAAAAGATTTTAAGAAGAGATTTGAATTATCAGGCATGAAAATAGAAGTAATAAGGCCTGATAGCATATTGAATTCTAAGAAGATATCGAGATATGGTATAAAAAATTCTGATTTAATAATATCAGTTATCAAATAGTGCCATTATATAACCAATACCATAACCTGTAAACTGAGTTAAGGTTGTTATAACAGATAAAAAACCAATGATTGGATTCATATTTATATAGGAAGAGCTTAAAAAAATTATAAGAAAATAACTTCCATATAAATTATGGATACTTATTGATAATGTATTGTCAAAAAGAAAAAGGATAAATCCAGTTATAAAACCTGTAAAAAAAAGTGAAGGAAATAGATGAAATAGTCTAAATACACCCTCATATTTTACATCTAGAAATCTTCTTCCTTTTCCTGACTTAAACATTTGCTTTAAGAAGTTAACTAAGTTTGTTCTCCTCTTATGGTATACCTTTGCTTTAGGAATTAAAGCTGACAATTTTCCATTAAAAATTAGTTTATATGAAAGATCCAAATCTTCCCCGTATTGCCTTATATCTGAAAAACCTTTTACGGTGTCAAAAGCCTCTTTTTTTATACCCATATTGAAAGATCTTGGTAAAAATTTATCAACAGATTTTTCACTTCCTCTTATTCCACCAGTTGTAAAAAATGATGTCATAGAAAAATTTATAGATTTCTGGAGATATGAAAAATTTTTATCCATCATATCAGGTCCACCGAAAAAATCAATTTGATTATTTTCTAAAAAAGATTCAACTTCATAAAAATAATTATCAGGAATAGTACAATCTGAATCAAAAAATATAATCCATTCTCCAATAGCCTTAAAAACTCCAAAATTTCGCGCTAGAGCAGGTCCTTTATTTTCTATAAAAAAATAAGAAATATTTAATTCTTTATTATATTTTTCAAAAACTTCTCTAGATGACATTTGAGAGCCGTCATCAACAATTATTAATTCAAAATTTCTAAATGACTGATTTTTTATGCTATATAATAGTTCTTCCATTTCCTCAGGTCTGTTGTAAACTGCTACAACAATAGAGTACTTTATCTTATTTTTCATTTTTAGTTTTATCTATCTTATATCTTTTCTTATCAGAATTTATTTGAATTACTAATTCTGATAAGAAACCAACCAAAAATAATTGCACTCCAATTATAATTGCTACTAAAGCAACATAAAAGAGTGGCTGATCAGTTACTGGTCTAATTAAATCTAAAGATATATTTTGCGAAATCTTTGATATTTTTTCATAGATAATTAGACCGGTGGAAACAAAACCAATCAGGAAAAATAAAACACCTAACGAACCAAAAAAATGCATTGGTCTTTGCTTAAACCTATAAACAAAACTAACTGAAAGTAAGTCTAAAAACCCTCTAATAAATCTTTCCATACCAAATTTAGTTTTCCCAAATTTACGTTTATTATGCTTAACAACTTTCTCCCCAATAGAATTATATCCATTCCACTTAGCTATAAGAGGAATATATCTATGCATTTCTCCATATAAATCAATTGATTCAATAACTTCTCTTCTATATATTTTAATACCACAATTGAAATCATTTAATTTAATACCTGATAATACTCTTGTGACATAGTTAAAAAATTTAGATGGAATTTTTTTTCCCAAAGGATCATTCCTTTTCTTTTTCCAGCCACTAACTAAATCAAATTTTTTACTTTTTATAATTTCAAATAATTTATAAATCTCATCTGGGTCATCTTGTAAGTCAGCATCCATAGTCAATATAAAATCCCCAGAAGAATTCTTAAATCCAGCATCAAGAGCATCAGATTTACCATAGTTTTTTGTAAATTTTATACCCTTTACATTTCTATTGGAAATAATAATTTTTTCCATCTCAATCCATGTAGAGTCTGTACTTCCATCATCAACTAAAATAACTTCATAGTTTATATTTTTTTTATATAAACTTTTAGTAATTAATAAATAAAGTTCGGATATAGATTTTTCTTCATCTAAAGCAGGAATTACTATTGACAAATCAATTCCTCCCATTAAATTATTTCTTTAATTTTGTTGCCCTTAATCACTGCCTCGACTCTACCCTTTAAAGACCAGTTAAGCCATGGAGAGTTAATGGATTTAGATAGATTTATTTTTTCATCATAATCCCATGAACCATCTGAATTAAAAATAGTAAATGAGGCTTTTGATCCCTCTGAAATAGAACTTCTCTCTATTCCGAGTATTTCTTTTGGTTTTGAAGAAAATGTTTTTAATAAAATATCAAGAGGTATTTTCCTTGAAAGTTCAACAATGTTTGAGAAAAAAGTTTGAATAGATATAATTCCAAAATTAGCTTTTTCAAATTCACATTTTTTTGTATCTACATCTTGTGGTTGATGATGTGAAGCAATTACATCTATAGTCCCATCTTTAATACCATCAATTAACGCATTAATATCTTCTTTATCTCTCAGAGGAGGATCTACTTTAAAATTAGTATCAAAACCTGTAATATTCGAGTCATCAAGAAGAAGATTATATATTGGAACATCACATGTTACATTTAACTTTTTCTTCTTTGCTTCTCTTATAAGAGAAACAGATTCTTTAGTAGATATTCCAGAAAAATGAATTCTTCCTCCAACATATTCTAGTATTGATAGATCTCTCTTCAAAGCAATACTTTCCGAAATTCTTGGAATACCTTTTAGGCCAACAGTATTACTATGGAAACCATCATTTACAACTCCGTTAGAAAATGTTTTATCTACAGGCCTAGATATCAATAATGAATTTATCTGCTTTAGATAAAGAAGTGAATTCATAATCATTTCACTACTTTCTATACCAGAAAATGTATTAGAAAACACCTTAACCCCAGCATTGTGAAGATCAATTATATCATTCATTTCTTTGCCATTAAAATTTTTAGTAATCGCTGCACAAGGATGAATATTACAAAAATTATTATGACTTTTTTCTTGAATGTATGATATGTCTGATTTTGTCTGTATAACTGGGTTAGTATTTGGAGTTATTATTACATCCAAAAAGCCTGAATTTATTGCAAGTTTTATACCAGAATGAAGATCCTCCTTATATTCATAACCAGGATCACAAAAATTAGCTCTAAAATCAAGCCAGGACTCACTAATTGATTTAGAATTAAAATCTACTTTCTTCTTAACTTTAGCAGATATTTTTTTTTTTGAAATTTTCTTAATATACCCTTTACTATCTATCAGGATATTTACTTTAGAATTAAAATATTTTGATGTGTTATCAGATACTTTAACAGAATTAATAAGTAACGACATCTAGAAATATTTTAGCAAAGCTAAAACATATTTAATTTATCAAAAAATTAATCAAGCAAAACAGTTTCATCTCTGTCAGGACCCAACGAAATCAACTTTACTTTTACCCCAATATTATCCTCTATAAACTTTACATAATTTTTAAAATTTTCTTCTAAATCAGAATAGGTTCTAGAATTATTGACTCCTGAGGTCCATCCTGAAAATGATTTATAGATTGGTTTTATATTATCTGAATCTATAATTGAAGGAAAATAATCTATCTCTTCACCTTCATACTCATATCCGATACATACTTTAACTTTATGAAAATCTGATAATACATCTGCCTTCATCATATATAAGTGAGTAACTCCATTTAACATAACAGAATATTTTAAAGCAGGAATATCTAACCAACCACATCTTCGTGGTCTACCTGTTGTTGAACCAAATTCTTTACCATTTTGAGCAATTTTATCTCCAATATCATCAAATAATTCCGTAGGGAAGGGTCCCGCTCCAACACGTGTACAATATGCTTTAAAAATTCCGTATACATTATTAATCTTATTTGGTGAAATTCCAAGACCAATGCAAGCACCAGCTGTTGTTGTATTAGATGAAGTGACAAAAGGATAACTTCCAAAGTCAATATCTAAGAGAGTACCCTGCGCACCTTCTGCTAAAATCTTTTTTTCTTTTTTAAGATTATTATTTATTAGATATTCTGTGTCAGTGAGATTAAATTTCTTTAAAAAACCAATAGCAAGAAAAAAATCTTCTTCTTCAATTTTAAATGAATCATTATAGTGTCCTTCTAGAAAATAGTCATGATAGGACTTTTGTTTTTCATATTTTTCTTTGAACGATTTAGATAAAACATCCCCTACCCTAAGACCATGCCTTCCTATTTTATCTTGATATGTGGGACCTATCCCTTTTAATGTAGATCCTATCTTTTTTTTACCCTTATTTTCCTCAAGAACCCTATCCAGTAGTCTATGAACAGGAGATATTAGTTGGGCTTTATTAGAAATTGATATTATATCATACAAGTTTATATTAAATTTCTCATGAATATTATCTACTTCTTTCTTAAAAATAACAGGATCTAATACAACACCATTTCCAATTATATTATGTTTGTTTTTTCTAAAAATTCCAGAGGGAATCTGATGTAAAACATGTTTTTTTTTATCAAATTTAAGAGTATGGCCTGCATTTGGACCACCTTGAAATCTAGCTATGAAATCGTATTTAGGTGCAAGAAAGTCTACTACTTTTCCTTTACCCTCATCTCCCCATTGTAAGCCTAATAAAACATCTACTGACATCTATTTTTTGTTTTTTTCTCCAAAGAAATAAAGAGAATGGTTCTTGATTTTAATATCAAACATTTCTTCAAGAGTATTTTTAATTGATTGAATTCTAGGGTCACAAAATTCAATTATCTCGTCATTATCTAAAATAATATGATCGTGTTGTCTAAACCCAAATGATTTTTCATACTTAGATGTATTTTCTTTAAATACATGTCTAGATACTAACTCTAAATTAACTAGAAGATCTAAAGTGTTATAAATAGTTGCTCTACTTACCCTATACTTTTTCTTTATCATTTGAGAATAGAGTTCATCAGCATCAAAATGATGATCAAAAGAATAAATTTCTTTGACTATGGCATACCTTTCCTGAGTCTTTCTAAGGCCCTTTATTTCAAGATGTTTATCTAAAATTTTATTTACTTCATCTAAAATCAAATTATTCCCCATTTCTTTCTAATCAACTCTTTTAACAAATGTAACATTATTTACTTTTTGCAATTTCTTTATCAATTTAGATAATTGCAAGGTATCAGATACAAATAATTCAATCTTACCATTAAAAATACCATCCTTAAGATCAACATTAATTGATTTCATGTTTACCTTTAATTGAGATGAGATTATTTTTGTTACGTCGTCTATAACACCTACCCTGTCAGTTCCATCAATCATTAAAGAAGTAATTTGATTTGAATCTGATTTTGAATACCAATTAGCTCTTATAACCCTATAAGCATATTTTGATAATAATTCAGGAGAATTCTTACAACTTGTTCGATGGACTTTTATACCTTCATTAACAGTAACAAAACCATAAATATCATCTCCAGGAATAGGTTTACAACACTTAGATAATGAATATTCAATATCATCTTTATTTCCTTCAAACTCAATCAGTTTAGTTTTTGAGATTTTCTTTGATGATTTTGACCTATTTATATCTTTAGTAATAACAGCATTTTTATTCTTATCTTTTACCTCCCTCTCATAATCTAAATACTCTTTTATTCTTTTGAGATTAAAAGATCCTTTTGCAATCTCATAATAAAATTCAATTATACTTTTGTACTGAAAATAACTTGCTATTTTAGATATGTTTTCATCAAACTCTATTTTTAATTGTTTGAGTTTTCTCTTTAATAAGTCTTTCCCTTGATTTGAAATATTTTTTCTTTGACTTGTAATTTTCGATTTTATAGCTGACTTTGCTTTTGATGTAACAACTTTATTTAACCAATCTTCAGAAGGCTTTTGTTTAGAAGAAGTAAGTAATTCAACCTGATCACCCGAGGATAGGTTATGATTAATTGGAACTAATCTATCTTCAATTTTAGCACCTGTACACTTAGATCCTAATTCCGAATGAATTGAGAAAGCAAAATCAAGAACAGTTGAATTAGAGGGTAATGTTATTAAATCACCCTTTGGAGTAAATACAAAGATTTCTTCGTTATATAAATTACCCTTAAAATCATCTAAAAATTCTTGGGGCGAATAGTTTTTTTGACTTATTAAATCTTTGACTGAACTAATCCAATTATCGAACTGTGAATTATTATTTAGCTTTTCTTTATACTTCCAATGAGCCGCAAACCCCTTTTCCGCTATATCATCCATTCTTTGACTCCTAATTTGTACCTCAACCCATTTTCCTGAATTACTCATAACAGTTGTATGTAAGGATTCATAACCATTTGTTTTAGGTGTTGCAATCCAATCCTTTAATCTATCTGGATTTGGTAGATAACAATCTGTTACACACGAATATGCTTTCCAGCAGTGACTCTTCTCATCTTTTAACCTAGAATCTAAAACAATTCTAATTGCAAAAATATCATAGATTTCTTCAAAATCTTTTTGTTGGTTCTTAATCTTATTGCTAATTGAATATATTGATTTGGTTCGACCTTTAATTTTAAAATCTAAATCATAATTCATTAATTTTTTCTTAATAGGTCTAATAAACCTCCTAATGAAATTATCCCTCTCAGACTTGCTGTCTATCAATTTTTTCTTAATCTTTTTATAAATCTTTTTCTCAGTATATTTCAAATACAAATCATCTAACTCAGATTTTATAGAAAATAAACCTAACCTATGAGCTATTGGAGAATATATATATATGGTTTCTGAAGAATTTTTTAATTGGGCGCTTCTTGACATACTATCGAGAGTCCTCATATTATGAAGTCTATCCGCAATCTTAATAAGTATAACTCTCATATCGTCAACAAGAGTCAAAAGCATTTTCTTAAAATTTTCAGACTGAAGAGAGGAACCCGGAGTAAATACACCTGAAATTTTTGTTAATCCATCACAAATATTAGCCACGGTTTTACCAAATTCTTTTTCAATAAATTCTAGGGTATAATCAGTGTCTTCTACCACATCATGAAGTAATGCTGCTATAATAGATGTTGTTCCTAGACCAATCTCTTGAACACAAATCTGAGCTACACTAATTGGATGAATGATATAAGGCTCTCCTGATTTTCTTCTCATATTTTTATGAGCATCTAGTGAAATTCTAAAGGCTTTTTTTATTTTTTTGGAATCAGAACTTGTTATCATAGACTTGGAATGCCTTAATAATTTTTTGTATGCACTGATAATTAATTTATTATCTGCCTCCTTGGATTTACTTTTAATTTTAACTTTCATTTTTATAAAGATAAATTAAATTAATTTTTCTCATTAAAATATTTTATCTC
>CEVS01040123.1_pt1 | contig 10683 bp, 8 predicted proteins | sample 361571 | NCBI WGS metagenome assembly CEVS01 (sample SAMEA2623850, study PRJEB7988) | marine metagenome | isolation source: saline water (ENVO:00002010), including | reverse complement strand
TTTGTGTTGATGGTCGCTTTATCGCTCATCAAGATATTGTTGTTTTGTTGGAAGGCGTTTGTCTTTTGGGCTTCTTGTTCCACCACGATTTTACCGTTGAACACTCCTGTTGATTGCCCATCGTAAATGCCTTTATATTCTTGGTGGCTTTCCGAATTGGGATGCGCATGATGCACCAGGGTGTGATGATCGACCAATTGCTTGCCTTCCACGAGGGTAATACCTTTCATGGTGGACTGAATTGCTTGGTCTTTGTGATAAAAATGCAGGTTATTGCGAATAAACTGACCTCCAAACGAAAAGGTATGCACTTTGGCATGCGAGTGCTTTTCTTGGTGGATATAGGTACTATCAACCAAGGATGCTTCCTCATGATCGTTTTGAATTTTATAGTAATCGACTTGTGCGCCCTTATGGGTAAAAATTTCGGTTACCACATTGGTCAGTACGGGGGTATCGGTCAAGCTTTGGTGTCGTTCAATGATTTGCACTTCGCTTTGGGCTTCCACCACAATCAAATTCCGGGGTTGTAGCATCAAGTTTTGATTGACACCTGTAGAGAAATGAATGACTTGAATTGGTTTTTCAACTCGCTTCTTTTTTGGGATATGCACAAAAGCACCTTCCCGACCAAAGGCCGTATTCAGAGCGGTAAAGGAGTCTTCCAAATCGGCAACGGCATCAAAATACTGCTCAATGACTTTTCGAAATTTCGGTTGACTCAATGCCGCCGAGAGCAAGCATACATCCATCCCCTCATGCGTGGTTTCGGACAGGAAAGAACTATACACCCCGTCGACAAACACAATTTTAAAGGTATCAACGCCGTGAAGGATATAGTTTTGGACCTCGTCAAGGGTGAGGTTTTTTGATTTTTTTGGAAAAACGGTATAATCTGTTTTGACCAATTTGTTGAGCGGAGTGTATTTCCACTCTTCCATTTTTTTGGTTGGAAACCCTTGTTGCTCAAAAGTTTCAATCGCAGCCGACCGAATTTTAGCAAGCCCAGCAGGTTCTGCGGTTGCAGATGTCTGCGCCATATAGGAAGCAACAAGTTTTTCCTGTAAATCCATTATATCGCTTGTTTGATCCAATCGTATCCTTTTTCTTCAAGCTCCAGTGCGAGTTCTTTACCACCCGACTTTACGATTTTCCCTTCGTGGAGAACATGAACAAAATCCGGAACGATATAGTCTAGAAGACGTTGATAATGCGTGATCACGAGAATGGCATTATTCTCATTACGCAGACTATTGACCCCATTAGCGACGATGCGCATGGCGTCGATATCGAGCCCTGAATCTGTTTCGTCCAGTATGGCGAGTTTGGGTTCGAGCATGGCCATTTGAAAAATTTCGTTCCGCTTTTTCTCACCACCTGAAAAGCCCTCATTGAGCGATCGCGATAAAAATTGAGTATCGATGGAAAGCAACTTTGCTTTTTCTTTGATTTTTTTCAGCATCACATTGGCTGGCATTTCCTCAAGCCCTTGTCCCTTACGTGTTTCGTTGATGGCGGTTTTGATAAAGTTTGTAACCGTAACCCCTGGGATTTCGACAGGATATTGAAACGACAAAAAGATACCCAGATGAGCACGCTCATCAGCGCTTAAATCACTGATATCTGCTCCTTGATAGAGAAGACTCCCTTTGGTGACTTCATAGTCCTCATGTCCTGCAATCACAGTGGAAAGTGTACTTTTCCCCGATCCGTTTGGACCCATAATGGCATGGACCTCGCCGGGTTTGATATCGAGGTTGATTCCGTTTAAAATTCCTTTCCCTTCAACTTGGGCGTGGAGGTTGTCTATACTCAGCATATTATTCAGTTCGAATTTCGATCATTTGATTGGTCAATGGTGCGGATGGCGCTACAGAGTCAATTTCCTTTACGGTAACAACTTGTGGCCAGCCATCTTCATTGGGGTTTTTGGAAATGACCCCTTTGATATAGACTTGCACCATATCAAAACTATCTTTTTGCACGGTGAGTGCTTGGGCGTGTAATTCGTGGAGTTTGTCATCTACAACAACGCCATAAATTTCACTGCCAGTATTCAGGACAGCGGCATTGTCATAAAACAAAAACTCACCTGTTACGCTTTCGACTTCAGATTTTGGTTGTGTTGTACATGCTGCGACAAACAGCAATAGGGCAATCAGTGGTAGGTTGTATTTCATTTTTTCGATTTTATCCAACAGAACCTTCAAGTGAAATTTCGAGTAGTTTTTGCGCTTCCACTGCAAATTCCATTGGGAGTTTATTGAGTACATCTTTACTAAACCCGTTGACAATCAGCGCGATTGCTTTTTCGGTGTCGATACCACGTTGGTTGCAATAAAAAATTTGGTCTTCTCCAATTTTACTGGTCGTGGCTTCGTGCTCGATTTGGGCACTTTTGTTTCCAGCTTCTATGTAGGGAAACGTATGTGCACCACATTTATTGCCCATCAACAAGGAGTCACACTGTGAAAAGTTACGCGCATCATCGGCTCGGGGGCTGATTTTCACCAATCCGCGATAGCTGTTTTGTGAAGTTCCTGCTGAAATTCCTTTTGAAATGATGGTACTTTTTGTGCGTTTGCCCAAGTGTACCATTTTGGTTCCTGTATCTGCTTGTTGGCGGTTGTTGGTAACAGCGATTGAGTAAAATTCTCCGATGCTATCATCCCCTTTAAGGATACATGAAGGGTATTTCCAAGTCACTGCTGACCCAGTTTCGACTTGTGTCCAAGAGATTTTTGCACTTTTATGGCAAATCCCGCGTTTGGTCACAAAATTAAAGACCCCGCCTTTGCCTTCTGCGTCTCCTGGAAACCAGTTTTGCACCGTCGAGTATTTGATTTCGGAATGGTCTAAGGCGACGAGTTCCACAACAGCTGCGTGCAATTGATTTTCATCTCGAGCAGGAGCCGTACATCCTTCCAGATAACTCACATAACTGCCTTCATCGGCAATGACTAGCGTTCGCTCAAACTGCCCTGTTCCCGCTTGGTTGATACGGAAATAGGTAGAGAGTTCCATCGGGCAGCGTACTCCTTTGGGGATATAGCAAAACGACCCGTCGGAAAAGACAGCAGAGTTCAGCGCAGCATAGTAATTGTCTTTTCGTGGCACGACTGTTCCAATGTACTTGCGCACCAAATCGGGGTATTCTTTAATCGCTTCTGAAATCGAACAGAAAATAATGCCTTTTTCGGCCAAGGTTTCTTTAAAAGTGGTAGCTACAGAAACAGAGTCCATAACGATATCAACCGCAACACCCGATAATTTCTTTTGTTCTTCGATGGGGATACCGAGTTTTTTGAAGGTGTCGAGCAATTCGGGATCGACCTCGTCCAAACTATTGTATTTTGGTGCTTTTTTGGGCGCAGAGTAGTACGAAATCGCTTGAAAGTCTGGCTTGGGATAATCCACATTGGCCCAGTCGGGCTCCTCCATCGCAATCCATGCTTCATAGGCCTCCAAGCGCCATTCGGTCATCCAAGCGGGCTCGTTTTTACGTTGGGAAATCGCACGAACGATGTCTTCGTTGAGACCAACCGGAAAGGTATCCGACTCGATGTCAGTGTAGAAACCATAGGCATATTCCTTGGATTCCAGTTCTTTTTTTAATTCTTCTTCTGTATAGGCCATAGCAAACCTGTTTTATAGTGAAAAACTCTCTCCACACCCACAAGTGCGATTGGCGTTGGGATTGTTAAATACAAAGCCCTTGCCATTGAGACCACCTGAATATTCAAGGGTTGTACCCACGAGGTAGAGAAAGCTTTTTTTGTCGACCACGATACGCACATCGTTGTCTTCAAATAGCTTATCATCATCCCCAAGAGCTTTGTCAAACTTCAACTCGTATGACAGTCCTGAACAACCACCGCTTTTGACTCCTACTCGCACAAACGAATCGCTGATGTCATAGCCATCTGACTGCATCATCTGCATGACTTGCTCTCGAGCTTGTGTAGACACTTTAATCATAGCGATTATTCGAGGTGTTTTTCGTGTACAAATATAGTATATTCTAAGGATATGATGACAGGCGGTACTTTACGAGGCAGAAGGTTAGTGTGAGTAGGCAAATGTTATGGGTTAATTCATTTTTAATTTTTGCAGATCGACTAATCATCTAACTGAGCTTAAAAAAAAACCTAATTTTGCCGTATGCTTGAGAACAAAGAACCGACCAAAACCCCACTTGACAGTTTGGGGGAGTTTGCCCTAATCGAACATCTTACCAAATCAGCAACTACGAGCTTGCCGTCAACCGTTTTGGGCATCGGTGACGATGCGGCAGTCCTTCAATATGAGGGCGAAACCGTGGTGAGTACCGATATGCTGATTGAAGGCGTTCACTTCGACTTGGCCTATATGCCACTCAAACATTTGGGTTATAAAGCTGTGGTGGTGAATCTGTCCGATATCTATGCGATGAATGCGCAAGCCACACAAGTTTTGGTCTCTTTGGCGGTGTCCAACCGGTTTCCCTTAGAGGCAGTTGAGGAACTTTATGCTGGAATTCACTTGGCATGCAAAACCTATGGTGTTGATTTTGTTGGGGGTGATACGACCTCTTCTCAACAGGGTTTGCAGTTGTCTGTAACCGCTTTGGGGATTGCACCTAAAACAGGAGCAGTGTTGCGTAGCGGAGCTACTGAAAATGATTTGCTGGTGGTCAGTGGCGATCTTGGTGGCGCCTATATGGGCTTGCAGGTACTGGCACGTGAAAACGAAGTGTTTAAAGCCAATCCCCAACACCAACCCGATTTGGAACCCTATAGCTATTTGGTAGAACGTCAGCTCAAGCCCGAAGCACGAAATGATATTGTTCAACTGCTGCAGGATCTCGACCTACAACCCACTGCCATGATCGACATCAGCGATGGACTGTCGTCAGAAGTCATGCATTTATGTAAACAAAGTGGTGTGGGCTGCCGTGTGTATGAAAACAAAATCCCACTCGATCCGCAGTTTATCAGCGTCTGTGAGGAGTTTAACCTCGACAGTACTACCATTGCTCTGAGCGGTGGCGAGGATTACGAGTTGTTGTTTACCATCAAACAAACGGACTTTGACAAAATCAAAGGCAATCCCAATCTGACCGTCATTGGTCATATGACTGCCGCGGGGGATGCTCCTTCATTGGTTACTCGTGCTGAAGAAGTCATTCCACTCAAAGCACAGGGCTGGAAGGCGTTTTAGCCGTTCATCAATTCTTCAATTTCCTCGGCCTCTATCGGAATATTTTTCATCAAATTCAGCGGTTCGCCCGTTTGTTGTACCACCACGTCGTCTTCCAATCGAATCCCAAACCCCTCATCGGGAATATAGATGCCAGGCTCTACGGTAAAGACCATATTTGCAGCGATGGGTTCGTCGAGCAGTCCATAGTCATGGGTGTCCAGTCCCAAGTGGTGGGAAGTACCATGCATAAAGTATTTTTTATAGGCAGGGTCTTTCTCGGTTTGGTTTTGCACATCGGCTTTATCCAATAAACCCAATCCCAACAATTCGGCAGTCATGATTTTTCCCACTTCTATATGGTATGCTTTCCAATATAATCCCGGAACAAGGAGTTTGGTCGCTTCGTTTTTGACGCGCAATACAGCGTCATAAACAGCGCGTTTCCGCTTGGAAAACCGACCAGACACAGGTATGGTTCGGGTCATATCGGATGAATAGTTGCCATACTCTGCAGCCACATCCATCAACAACAGATCACCGTCCTGACATTGCTGGTTGTTCTCGATATAGTGTAACACATTGGCGTTGGCACCTGAGGCAATAATGGGGGTATAAGCAAAGCCTTTTGAGCGATTGCGCAGGAATTCATGTGCATATTCCGCCTCAATTTCATACTCCCAAACCCCTGGCTTGACAAAACCCAAAACTCGTCGAAAGCCATTTTCGGTAATATCACAGGCCGTTTGGATGTGTTCGATCTCCTCGGGGTCTTTAACAGCGCGCAATCCTTGAAGAATCAAGTTGCTTTTTTCATAGTTGTGTGTTGGAAATTTGGTCTTACACCACTCGATAAATCGATCTTCACGGGTTTGGGTTTCTACATTCGCCCGATAGTGTTCGTTGGTATTGACATAGATATGTTCGACTTCTTTTGCCAGAGACAAAAAATGATCTTCAAACTCAGAAGTCCATTTCACAGTCGAAACTCCCGATACTTTTGTTGCTTCGGTTTGGGTGAGTTTATGTCCCTCCCAAACGGCGATATGAGCGTTTGTTTCTTTGACAAACACCACTTCGCGAAGGCTTGAGTCTTTGGCGTCAGGACAAAGCACCACAATCGTTTCTTCTTGGTCAATTCCCGTGAGGTAAAACAAGTCACGATGTTGTTCGAAAGGCAGCGTGCTGTCTGCACTGATCGGGTAGGTGTCATTGGAATTGAACACCGCAATGCTATTGGATTTGAGTTGAGCCATAAATCGCTGACGGTGCTGTGTAAAAACAGGATGAGGTAGGCGGTTGTATTTCATACTGTAAAGTAAAAAAAATTTATCTTCACAGTAAAATCATCATCATGAAGAATTACCTATTTATTCTCGCCGTGGCCATAGGGTTTGCTCAACCCAAAGCCACCCCAGCCGACTATCTGCTCGAATCGACAAACACGATCGATCGTTTACTGAGTAACTCTTTGGTTGCCCAGCTTCCATTGACCAATATTGGCCCCAGTGTAATGAGTGGCCGTGTAACCGATCTCGATGTGAACCCCAACGCACCACATGAATTTTATGTGGGTTATGCTTCTGGCGGTTTGTGGTACACAAACAATAACGGCACCACATTTAGCCCAGTGATGGACAATAGTCCCACGCAAAACATTGGGGATATCGCTGTGCATTGGTCTACACACACGATCTACGTCGGCACAGGCGAACACAACTCATCTCGCTCATCCTATGCAGGGATTGGGATCCTAAAATCCACAGATAAAGGGGCATCATGGCAACACATGGGCTTAGCAGACTCACATCATATTGGAAAAATTGAAATCAATCCCTCCGACCCCGATGAGGTCGTCGTGGGAGTAACAGGGCATTTGTATTCTTCCGACAGCTCCCGAGGGATTTATAAGACCACAGACGGTGGTGCAAGCTGGACCCAAACCCTTTCATTAGAAGACCCAGTTGGAATTATCGAAATCAGTGTGGCACCTGAAAACTTTGGCGTGCAATATGCAGCGGCATGGGAAAAAGACCGCAAGGCATGGGATTTTGTGGGGAGTGGTACCGGTTCAGGAATTTACAAAAGTACTGATGCGGGTGCATCATGGCGAAGAATCAGCACGGAAAACAGTGGTTTTCCACAAGGAAAAGGAGTAGGGAGAATTGGTCTTGCCGCTTATGATGCAAAAACCATTTATGCAATAGTTGACAGTCAAGACCGCAGACCAAGCGAGCGGAATGCGGTGACTTCATTGGCCAAACAAGATTTTGAAACCATGTCGTTGGAAGGTTTTTTCGCTATTGATAAAAAACTGCTATCCAAGTTTTTAAAGGACAACAACTTCCCAAAAGAACATACCGCAGAAAGCATCCGCGATGCGGTTCGAGATGGAAAAGTCAAGCCATCCGATTTGGCGCTCTACCTCAGTAATGCAAACAATGATTTATTTGACACACCAGTTGTGGGTGCACAGGTTTTTCGTTCCAATGATGGCGGCAAAACCTGGATAAAAACCCATACGGGTTACCTCGATGATGTGTATTACAGTTACGGCTATTATTTTGGAATGATTCATGTCACACCGACTGATGCGGACAGGATTTATATTTATGGGGTCCCCATGTTGACATCCTCTGACGGGGGGCAAGACTTTACCAGTATAGACGCACCAAACGCACACGTCGATCACCATGCCTTGTGGATTAATCCCAACAACCCTGAACACCTGGTCAACGGCAATGATGGTGGGGTCAATATCAGCTATGACGGCGGACAAAACTGGATCAAAAACAACCAACCATCGGTCGGGCAGTTTTATACAGTTTATGCCGATCAACAAAGCCCCTATCACGTTTATGGGGGCTTGCAAGACAATGGCGTTTGGGTGGCTCCGCACACCAGCCGAGAAAACGTGGCTTGGCAACAGTATGGACACAACAATTGGACGAACGTCATGGGTGGGGATGGCATGCAAATCCAAGTCGATCAAAATCATGCAGACATCCTTTATACAGGATATCAGTTTGGGAATTATTTCAGAATCAATCGTGAAACCAATCAGCGTACTTATATCCAGCCCAAGCACAAACTCGGAGAAGCCCCATTGCGGTTTAATTGGCAAACGCCCATTTTGCTATCCCCACACAACAATGATATTTTGTACCTAGGCAGCAACAAACTCCACCGATCACTCAACCGTGGGGATGACTGGACTGCGATTTCAGAAGACTTAACTAGCGGAGCAAAAGACGGAAACGTTCCTTATGGAACGCTAACGGCCATCGATGAGTCTCGATTTCAGTTTGGACAATTGGTCGTGGGTTCGGACGATGGTCATATTCACATTTCTACTGATAATGGCTCCACTTGGCAACGTAATAGCGATGATTTACCGCAACGACTCTGGGTGAGTCGCGTTCAGTTTTCCAAGCATGTCTTATCTCGGATTTATGCAACGCTCAATGGCTATCGCTGGGATGATTTTACGCCCTATATCTACGTATCTGACGATTTGGGTCAAAGCTGGCGAAGTCTTGCACAAGGCCTTCCGCTTTCTCCAGTGAATGTGATTCGAGAAGACCACACCAACCCTGATATCTTATATGTAGGAACGGATAACGGATTGTTTGTGAGTATAGACCGCGGTTTGAGCTGGCAGATGTTTGATAAGGATTTTCCACGGGTAGCGGTTCACGATCTGTTTATTCAAGAGCGAGATAATGATTTACTGATTGGTACACATGGACGGTCGATTTGTAAGATTGAATTGGAAGCCATTCAAGCCCTTAACAAACTTGTTCTGCGCCCAGTGGGAGTTGTAGAGTCAGAGCCGATAAAGCACTCCAAAAATTGGGGAAGGAAATACAGGGTTTGGTCGGAGGGTGTATCGCCAGATTTTTCTTGGACTTTTTATGCTACCAAACCAGTTCGAGGCATCTGGCAATTAAAGTCCGATCAAAATGTTATTGTCTATGAAGAGGATGTTGAATTGGTAAAAGGTCTCCAGTCGATTCCCTATGATTTGAACTTGAGCCAAGAGCAAGTCAAGAGATACAACCGCAAGCATAAGGCAAAGCTTGAAGCTGCCGATGATGGAAACACGTACTTGCCCAAAGGAATTTACACGATGCTTTGGAATGAAGTCAAAATTAGCATGTTGACAATCGAGTAGTTTGTTTGACAATAGATAAATGCTTTTGACCAAAAAAAGGTCAATCTAGGTAAAAGTTGTTAGATTCATTCAAAATCACCAAAATCCTTTGGCGTTCAGGCGTTCAGCACCTAATTTTGTACGAACATTTAGCCAAAACTATGGGAGTTGTCCTATTTTCTACAATACTGCGAAAGGTTTCCATGGCCTTGTCTGGTCTCTTTTTAATGGTGTTTTTGTTGCAGCATTTCGCAATCAATATCACTTCGGTCTTCAGTGAAACCATTTTCAATCAGTTTTCCCATTTTATGGGAACCAATGCCTTGGTGCAATTTGTTCTTCAGCCCATTTTGATTTTTGGGGTGGTTTTCCATTTTGTCATGGGCTTTTTCCTTGACATCCAAAATAAGCGTGCTCGTGGCACGCGCTACGCAGTCTATAAAGGCAATGCCAATGCGAGTTGGGTGTCTAGAAATATGCTGATTTCGGGTGGGACGGTTCTTGCCTTTTTGGTGTTGCACTTTTACGATTTTTGGGTTCCTGAAATGAATTATAAATACATTGAATTCCTCCCCGAAGATCCAAATCGATATTACGAAGAGCTGGTTCATAAATTTGAAGATTTGACCCGCGTGATTCTCTATGTGATTTCCTTTTTCTTCTTAGCCCTTCACCTCTCCCACGGATTTTCGTCGGCCTTTCAGTCTATGGGATTAAACAACAAGTACACTGTGGCCTTAAAATCTATCGGGAAAGTTTATGCAATCGGGATACCCGCTGGCTTTGCATTTATTGCGATTTTTCATTTTCTAAATCACTAACATGACCAAACTCAACGCACAAATCCCCCAAGGCCCAATAGCTGATAAATGGACAAATCACAAAAATAATATCCGCTTGGTCAGTCCAGCCAATAAACGTTTGATCGATGTGATCGTGGTTGGTACGGGCTTGGCTGGTGGTTCTGCTGCGGCTACTCTTGCCGAGCTGGGCTATAATGTTAAGGCGTTTTGCTTTCAAGATTCTCCACGTCGTGCACACTCTATTGCGGCACAAGGGGGAATAAACGCCGCTAAAAATTACCAAGGTGATGGCGACTCGATTCACCGCTTGTTTTACGATACCGTCAAAGGGGGTGATTATCGTTCTAGAGAATCCAACGTATATCGCCTTGCAGAAGTATCTACCAATATCATTGACCAATGTGTAGCCCAAGGCGTTCCCTTTGCCAGGGATTATGGGGGATTGCTCGACAATCGCTCGTTTGGTGGAGTACTCGTTTCTCGCACCTTTTATGCCAAAGGACAAACGGGTCAGCAATTGCTGCTCGGAGCTTATTCGGCGATGAATCG
>CEVS01008553.1_pt1 | contig 10697 bp, 11 predicted proteins | sample 361571 | NCBI WGS metagenome assembly CEVS01 (sample SAMEA2623850, study PRJEB7988) | marine metagenome | isolation source: saline water (ENVO:00002010), including | reverse complement strand
AATATATATGCATGAGATATTTTATCAATATATCTTATAACGGAAAAAATTATCATGGTTGGCAGATTCAAAAAAATGCTGTTTCTGTTCAATCAACTATACAGGATATATTATCAAAAATTCTAAGACAGGAGGTAGCTATTTTAGGAAGTGGGAGAACTGACACAGGCGTTCATGCAAATTCTCAAGTAGCACATTTTGATGTAAATAATAAAATAGAGGATGATTTTATTTTTAGGGTTAACTCTTTCTTGCCTAATGACATATCTATAAATTCAGTTAGGCGTGTTAAAAAAGATTCTAATGCGAGATTCGATGCTATCTCAAGAGAATATATTTATAAAATCCATGATGTAAAGTCTCCCTTTACAAATGGGTTATCAATGCTATATGGTTTTAATATGAATACAGAATTAATCAGCGATGCTTGTTCAATTATTTTAGATAATACAAACTTCCAAAGTTTTTCAAAGGTTAAGACGGAGGTTAATAATTTTAATTGTAAAGTTTCCCATGCTTCATTAAAAAAGACAGATAGTAATTACATTTTTAGGTTTTCTTCAAATAGATTTTTAAGGGGTATGGTGAGGGCTCTTGTAGGCACACTTCTTCAGTTGAATGAGGAGAAAATTAATCTTGAAGATTTTAAAAATATTTTTACAAAAAAGAACAGAGAGTATGCAGGTCCTTCAGCTCCTGCCTATGCTCTTTATTTGAATAGTGTGAATTATAATTCAGATATTTATTATGACTGACAAAAATAAAGTAAGTGGGAATCTTTTTGATTTCAAAATAGTTAAGAGGTTAATGGTTTTTTGTAGGCCATATATGAATGTTTTCTATTTCCTTGTATTCTTAACATTAAGCCTCTCTGTTCTTCAGCCAATAAGACCTTTTATTACCCAAATAATTATAGATGACTACGTTACCTTGGGAGATTCTGAGGGTCTAGTTAGGATGACGGTGCTGCTTCTAATACTCCTTCTTGTTAATGCCGTGGTTATGTACTATCATACATATTTATCTGGTTGGCTAGGACAAAACATAATAAAAGATATAAGAATTAAACTCTTTTCTCATCTGCAGGGTTTTAAACTTCAATTTTTTGATAAAACACCTATTGGTAGAGTAGTTACGAGAAACATTTCAGATATTGAGACAATAGCTGATATTTTTGGTCAGGGCATTGCATCAATAATTGGTGATATTTTACAATTGCTTGGAATTGTTATTTTAATGTTTTATTTGAATTGGAAACTAACCCTTGTTAGTCTAGCCACTCTTCCATTCTTATTTTTGACTACATATATATTTAAAGAGAAAGTAAAAATATCTTTTAATAAGGTTAGGTCAGCTGTTGCAAATTTAAATTCTTATGTTCAAGAACATATTGTCGGAATGAATATTGTTCAGATTTTTGGTAATGAAGACCGTGAGTATAAAAAATTTATAAGTGTAAATAAAGAACATCTTCATGCTAATCTGAAAGCAGTACTATACTATTCTATTTATTTTCCTGTTATGGAATTATTTACATCTATTGGCCTAGGTCTTTTAATCTGGTACGGGTCAGGTCAAATATTTTTGGAGGAAGTCTCTCTTGGTGTACTTGTTGCATTCATAATGTATCTACAGCTTTTTTTTAGACCAATAAGAGCTATAGCAGATCGATTTAATACGCTTCAGATGGGTGTTGTAAGTTCTAAAAGAATTTTTGATCTGCTAGATAGAGATGAAGACATAGTATCAAATAATGAGAGATCTCTTTATGAAATTAAAGGAAGTGTTGAATTTAAAGATGTGTGGTTTGCTTATAATGATAATAACTATATCCTAAAGAATATAAACTTTAAAATTAACGACGGGGAGTCATTTGCGTTTGTTGGGAGCACTGGATCTGGAAAGACTTCAATTATTAATTTAATTAATAGATTTTATGAGTTCCAGAAAGGTAAAATTTTGGTTGATGGAGTTGACATAAAAAAAATAAATTCATCAGATTTAAGAGATAATCTCGGACTTGTTTCTCAGGATGTATTCCTATTCTCTGATACGATTTATAATAATATTACTTTATTTAATGATAAGATTGATGAGAGTCAGGTTTGGGAGTCTATTGACCAAGTGGGTGCTAGAAAGTTTATTGAGGCATTGCCAAATAAATTAAACTTTAACGTCAAAGAGAGAGGAGCTTCATTATCAGTTGGCCAAAGACAGTTAATTTCTTGTATAAGAATTATGTTATATGATCCTAAGATTATCCTCTTAGATGAGGCCACTTCTTCTGTAGACTCTGAGACAGAGACTATGATTCAATCCGCCATATCTAAAATTTTAAAAAACAGAACTTCAATAGTTGTTGCACATAGATTGTCAACAATTAAAGAGGTAGATAAAATTATTGTTTTAGAAAATGGTGAGATTAAGGAGATTGGAGATCACAGAACTCTAAACAATTCTGGGGGTTATTATAAAAAGTTATATGAGATGCAGAACAAAAATATTTTAAGCTAAGATATTTTTTCTTCTTCTATTTGATTTCGATATATTCTGTAGTAATTACCTTTTTTCTTTAGGAGTTCTTCGTGAGAGCCGTCTTCAATAACTTTTCCATCGTCCATAACAAGTATTTTCTTTGCTAATTTAACTGATGATATCCTATGAGAAATTATTATTGTTGTTTTTTCAACCATAATTTTTTTTAAATTTTCTAATATTTTATTTTCGGTTTTAGTATCTACTGCAGATAGGCAATCATCCAAAATTAATATTTTAGGTTTCTTTATTATTGCTCTAGCTATTGAAATTCTTTGTTTTTGACCTCCAGATAAAGTTATTCCTCTTTCTCCAACCCTTGTTTTGTATCTGTCTGGAAAAGATTTGATATTCCTGGTTAGGTCTGCATTTTCTGCTGCTTCCTGTACATCTTCAATTCCCTTTCCTCTAGTTCCAAAGAGAATGTTATTTTCAATAGTATCTGAGAATAGGAATACGTCTTGGGGAACATAACCAACTTGTCTTCTGAGCTTAATAACATTTAAATCTTGAATTTTCTGATCGTCAATTCGTATAGAACCCTCATCAATATCAAATAATCTTAATATACTATTAGCAAGAGTACTCTTTCCTGATCCGGTTGTCCCTATAACTCCTAAAGAATCACCAGGGTTAATAGTAAATGAAATATTTTTAAGACCAGTAATGTTTGTGTCGGGATATTTAAATGATACATTATTAAACTCAACTTTACCTTTTACATCAATGGATTTATTTTCCAGTGTTAAAATATTGTTTTTTTCTTTCAGAAATTCATTGATTCTTTTCTGAGAAGCAGATGCCCTTTGGACGATACTAGTTATCCACCCAAGAGCAGTTACAGGCCACGTGAGGAGGTAGACATATATTAAAAATTCAGCAATGTTTCCAATGGATATATTATTATTAAATACCTCTACAGCTCCAATATATACAGTGATGATAATACTTAGGCCTATTAATGTCATTATTATAGGAAAGAATAGAGATAATACAAATTGAAGTCTTAGCGACTTGTCTTTGTATTCTATACTTTTTTGAGAAAAGACTGAAGAAAAGTTATCTTCCCTCACAAATGATTTAATGAGTCTAATTCCAGAAAAAGTTTCCTGGACATAGGTAGATAGGTCTGATAATGATTTCTGAATTTCTTCTGATCTTTTATTTATTATGTTTTGAACATAGTAAATAGCTATTACTAACATAGGTAATGGCAATATACTATAGAAGGCAAGCTTGGTGTTTATGTAAAACATAAAAGGGATAATAGTTAACATCAAAATGGTAACATTCATTCCGTACATAAGTGCAGGTCCAACATACATTCTTACTCTGCTCACATCTTCAGATATCCTATTCATCAGGTCACCTGTGTTATTCTCTTTATAGAATTGCATAGGGAGGGTTTGGTAATGGAAAAAAATTTCATTTTTTAAGTCGTATTCAATTTTTCTTGATGCAACAATTATTGTCTGTCTCATCATATACATAAATAATCCTCTTACCACTGCAGCTAAGATTATTCCTGCAGCATAAAGAATTACAGTGCTGAGAGTTTTATCTTTAGCACCAAGACTCCCACTTGAGAACAGCACCACTCCTTCTTCTATCAAATCAAAAGTTTCTCTAATCAAAGTTGCTGGAATTAGGGCAAAAAAAGTTGATATGAAAATAAACCCTGTGCCTAGAAGATAGAATTTTTTGTATTTGAATAGGTATTTATTTAAGTAGGATAGCTCTTTCAATTTTTATACATTTACATAAATACAACTAACCGTAAATCTATTACTTAAAATCATAATTATGAGTAAAGATCAAACTAAATCAATTTTTAATTCTTTAAATGAATATGGGCATGAGCAGCTGGTATATTGTAATGATAAGGAATTAGGATTAAAGGCCATTATAGGTATACATAATACCGTGCTTGGACCTGCAATGGGTGGGACAAGAATGTGGAACTACTCCTCAGATGAGGAAGCAATTAACGATGTCCTCAATTTGTCTATGGCAATGTCATACAAATCATCTTTAGCTGGATTAAATGCTGGTGGAGGTAAAGCAGTAATTATAGGTGATCCTAAAATTAAAAATGAAAAATTTATTAGAAGGTACGCGGAATTTTTAAATGACCTCAAAGGAAAATACTGGACAGCTCAGGATGTAAATATGACATCCGAAGATATAGTTAATATAAAAAAAACCAGTAGATATGTTGTAGGTCTACCTAAAGAACATGGTGGCCTTGGGGACTCTTCAGCACCAACTGCATATGGCGTATACCTTGGAATTAAATCAGCTGTTATGAATATTACAGGAAAGGACTCACTTCAAGATAAAAAAATATTCGTCCAAGGTGTTGGAAAGGTAGGTAGTAAACTAATTGATTATCTTATCGAAGAAGGATCTAAGGTATTTGCTTACGATATAAATAAAAATAATTTAGAAAGGTTTAATAAGTCTAAAATCACTATTTTAAAAGAAGGTGATATGTATAAAAATAGATATGATATTTATTCTCCATGTGCTCTTGGCGGTGCAGTAAATAAAGATTCAGTAGATCAAATTCAATGTGATATAATTGCAGGTGCTGCTAATAATCAGATTTCAGATGAAGATATTGTATTGCCAAAACTGAAAGAAAAAAACATCTTATTCATTCCAGACTTCCTGATAAATGCAGGTGGAATAATTAGTGTTTATCACGAACAGATAAATGACCTTGACTCAAAAAAAGTGATGGATATGACTAGTGATATTTTTGATAAAGTAACTGATGTGTTAAAATTTTCTTCTGAAAATAATATTTCAACATTTCAGGCTTCCATCCAGCTAGCGAAGGATAGAATAAATAAAATTTCTGAAAAATAGCTAATATTGCACCTCGTTCTTTAAATGAAGTGCTATGTTAAATAGAAGAAGTATTAGGATTAAAGTATTACAACACATCTATTCTTTCGGACATAATGTTGACCTAACAGAAGATGTTGAAGGTTTGAAAACAAATACATTAGCAAACCTTAAAAGTTCAATATCAAGTATAGACACTTACTACATCCAAGTAATAGTTTTAGCACTTAATTTCAAGGAAATAGATTTTAAGAATAAGGGCTTAAAAAAGAAAAATCAATTAAATTTTAATTTATCTCAAAATAAAATATTAGATCTTTTTCAGAAAAAATCTGTCATAAAAAACGAGATAATTTCCTTTAATTCATCTTTAGCAAGCGAGTTAGAGTTATTTAAGGATTGGTATAAATTATTAAAAAATGAGACGTTTTTCGAGATATATAATAAACAAGATAGTCCTTCTGTTGATGATGATATAAAGTTTGTTAAAGATTTAATATTTGTTTTTATTCTGAAGAATGAAGACATAAATTCTTTTTTTGAATCAAGGAATATACACTGGGATATTGACAAGCAAATAATTAGGTCTATGTTAAAAAAATCAATAGGATCTTTAAATTCATCAGATTTTAATACATTTGCTGTCGCAAGTTTATCTGAAAACATTAATGAGGATATTGAATTTGCAAGCTCTTTGTTCGAATGTGTTGTTTCTAATACAGATAAGTATGACTCATACGTCAAAAAATTTGTTAAGAACTGGGATATTGATAGAATTTCAAAGATGGACCTTTCCATAATAAGATTGGGAATAGCTGAGATGACATCATTTAATCATATACCAGTAAAAGTTACAATAAACGAGTGCATAGACTTAGCTAAAAATTTCAGCTCTCCAAAGAGCGGAAAATTTGTAAATGGACTTTTAGATGTAATTTCATTAAATTTGCAAGAAACAGGTCAAATCAAGAAAACAGGTAAGGGTTTGATCGATAATAAATAATTATATTATGAGTAAAAATTCTACAAATTCATTTATAAGCTTACTAATTGGCTTAATTGTCGGTGGGATAATTGGTATATTATTTGCACCCGATAAAGGTAATAACACAAGAGACAGATTAACATTTAGACTCAATCAGTATAGGAAGAAGTTAGAAGATTTAATTGATGAGATAACTGATGAGAAAGAATTGGTTAAATCTGAAGCTAAGGATAAGGGGAATAAAGTTGTTAATGAGGCTAAGACAAAGGCTGAGAGACTAATAAAAGATGTAGATGGAATTTTATCTAAAATAAAAGAAAATTAATAACAAATATGAAAAAATTAATATCAATACTTTCAATTGTATTCATTTCCGCTTGCGGATCAAAGGTTAGTGACCTTGAATTAAGGGTTGCAAAATTAGAGACAGAAATTGCTTCAATGAGAAAGGGAGGAGTTTCTACTATAGTACCTGCTGGTGCTTTCCCAAAGTTTACTTTTGAACAAGAGGAACATAATTTTGGTCAGATCAGAGACGGTGACATTGTTAGTCATACTTTCAGGTTTACCAATACTGGTGAAGCTCCACTAATAATATCAAAAGCTACTGCTGCATGTGGTTGTACTGTTCCTCAGTGGCCAAAGCAACCTATTCCTGCTGGAGGGACTGGACAGATTCAGGTACAATTTGATTCAAGTAATAAACCTGGTATGCAAAATAAGGTAGTAACTATTACTGCCAATACTGAGTCTAAAGTAAAGAAGTTACTCATAAGAGCACAGGTTAATCCGAGATCATAAATTAGATGGTTTTATTACAGTCTTTTGGATCCGGTATAGCTCAGCTTTTCTTTCCGCTTGCTATACTTTCTGTATTTTATTTCTTTATATACAGACCTGAGCAGAAGAGGAAACAGAGGCAATCTGATTTCGTTTCTTCACTTAAAAAAGGTAAAAAGGTTGTTACAAATGGTGGTATTCATGGAAAAATAACATCAATTGAAGGAAACAGCGTTATCCTTGACGTCGACAGAGGTACTAAAATTAAATTTGATAAAAATTCAATCTCATTTGAGATGTCTTCTCAGGAGAATAATTAACTTTCAATTTTACATTATTAAAAATTAAGGGCCATTATGTCTTTTCTTGTAGGTGTTACCGGCGGCATTGGATCTGGCAAAACAACAGTATCCAATATATTTTTCCATCTAGGCTATAAAGTATATAACTCAGATGATAGGGCAAAGTATCTCATGGAGAGAGACAGTGATATAGTAGAAAAAATCACAGATCTTTTAGGTGAGTCTGCTTATAGAAAAGGCTCTTTAAATAAAAAATTAATATCAGAATCAATATATAAAGACAATAGTCTCAGGAAAAAAATAAATGCAATAGTTCACCCTGTAACCATTAATGATTTTCATAAGTGGGTCAATGATAATCCTGATGACATACTTATCAAAGAGTCAGCCCTAATATATCAGACAAGTTCATATAAGGAATTGGATTGTATTATATGTGTTAGTGCAGACCAAGATATAAGAATAAAAAGGATATTAGCTAGAGATAAACACAGAAATGAGGAGGATATTATACAAATCATGAAGAGTCAAACTATAAATAATAATAAAGGAGAGTTTAAGCCTCATTATATTATCGAGAATAATGGCAAGGATTTACTTCTACCAAAGGTTATTGGTATAGTTGAAAAGATAAAATCAAAAGTTTAGTTAATAAGAAAACTTCAAGTAAATTAATTTGTATACATTAGTAATAACACTCTAAATATATTGATCATGAAAAAATTTAACCTTTACTTATTAGTTCTAACTCTAATTATTTTTTCTTGCGGGCCTTCTTCACAAGAAAAGAAAATATTAGACGATGAGGAACAGCTTAAAAAAGACATTGCCATGTATAAAGAGACTTGGTCTTTATTCCTATCTGGAGATGCTTCAGTTATTAATTCAGAGAGGTTTCAAGAAGATGTGGTTATTGTAACTCCCCAGGGAGATTTAGTCGGACTTGAAGCTTGTAAAGATTTTTACATGAATTATGTAAATGGTTTTTCTGATTTAGAATTTACTATTCTTGAAGTTCTGGGTCAAGGCGACAGGCTGGTTAAGCATTGGAATTTTAAGGGGACTCACACAGGTACTGCTTTTGGTTTACCTGCTACTGGTAATAAGTTAGACCTTTCAGGCACTACACTTGTGACCATGAAAGATGGGAAAATAGCCAAAGAACAAGACTTTTTTGATGTTACTCAAATGTTAAATAAGCTTACAACTGGAGATGTAAATGCTGATGCAGCTAACCCTGGAGTATTATAATTATTTTAGTTCTTTATTAATCTCAGCTTCAAGATCTTCCATTATTACAACATAGATTCTTAGAAAGTTTAATTTATATTCTAGATACCTTTTCACCATTGTAAAGTTTGCCTTTAGCTTGATATCGTTTTCAATTGCATTAATTAGTTGATGAACATATTCTTTCATTGAGACATTTTGATTGTCTCGAGCAATTATAATGCTGGGATGGTTTTCAGCAATGAAGGGAAGAAAGCTTTGCTTGAGCTGTTTCTCGTACTCAACTGTTGTCTCAACATAAGAAAATGAGGTATTATGTAATCTGCTCAATACTTCCTTAATTTTATTGGATTTAACAAACTTTAGATCTCCTGAGTTTATTATGGAATAGTATCTGTTCATTGGTGGTTCAAAAACTCTGTATATAACTAGAAAAGTTTCGATCCTACTTTTACTGGTTGTTATTTTAAGGATTGAGTCTGAAGTTGAATTTAAATCTTTAGGATTCAATAGAAGGTTTAGCAAATTTAAATCTGTTTTCCACGTTTTCTCTCTCTCGTCTGTATAATTTCTTATCTCTTGAATTTCCATCTTCAAACTATTAAGTACCTTAACTCTTTCACCCTCATTCTGGTTATCAATAGATATTTCATTTAGCCAAAAGGATACGCTAATACCAAGAACAATCACTACAAATTCAAATGAATATTTTATTATATATTTCTTATTAATTTTAATCATGTTAATTTTTCTCAGTTAAATTTGATTATGAGAAGTTACTTAAATATTTTCATTTTTATTCTTTTAGTTTCTTCGTGTTCAGAAGATGAGGAGATCACCTATGGTATATCTGAGCCTGAAATAGATCAAAATATTGGTTCATCTGATAATTATGTAAAGGATATACTCAAAGAAAAAAGTTATGACTTAAATAAGTTTTTTGTTGGTGCAGCACTTAACACAAATCAGCTTAATACATACGTTGAGAATATTTTTCTTAATGAATTCAATTACTCTACTGTAGAGAATAGCGCAAAACAGACTATAGTTCATCCTGAGCCGAGTGTATGGAAGTGGGATAGATTAGATTCCTATTTAGACTTTATCGAAAAAAATAACATAACATCAAGGATTCATGGTCCAGTAGGACCGCAAAGTTCAAAATGGGCTAAAAATGATTCAAGAACAGGAGAAGAGCTTATGGAAAATATGACTGAGTATATGACTGAATTATCAAAAAAACTGAACGATATCAATGCTGTGAAGTGGATGGATGTTGTTAATGAGACAATAACTACTTCGGGCCAGTGGCATGGAGAAAGAGAAGGGGATGACAAGTGGGAGAATCCATGGAAGCAGATTGGTATGAATGAGGATGGGGTCCCTCTTTACATTTGCAAAGCTTTTGAGTTGGCAGATGAAAATGCTAAAAATGTTAAACTTATTTTTAATCAGCACGGAGGTATGGAGGTAGCTATGTGGAACAAGGTCAAGGAGACTGTGCTCTATTTATTACAAAAGGGTTATAGGGTTGATGGATTAGGTTGGCAAGGACATTTAAGAGATGATAAAAAATTATCATTAGATAAAAACAGTTTACAATACTTATCTGGTCTTATTGACTGGGCTCATCAGAATGGATTAGAGTTCCATGTTACAGAGATTGATTACACAATAAATGAGGATCCACCTACCACAAATTCTTTATACAGACAATCCCATGGTTACGCAAATATTTTGAAAGTCCTTATTTCCAAAAGAGATAATGGTGTGGTTACTTACAGTTCATGGGGAGTAACAGATAAAACTAATGAACATAAATTTTTATTTACTGAAGACTTTCAACCTAAACCTGCTATATTGAAAATAAGAGAGACGCTTGATAGTGAGAGTGTTGATTTAGTTTACCTTGACTGATGAAAAAATTATTTCTAATATTAATACTGCTTACACCATTAACAGATACCTTCTCGCAGCAAGATGTTTTCCTTACCGCAAGGGACAGTATTAAATTA
>CEVS01157940.1_pt1 | contig 10711 bp, 16 predicted proteins | sample 361571 | NCBI WGS metagenome assembly CEVS01 (sample SAMEA2623850, study PRJEB7988) | marine metagenome | isolation source: saline water (ENVO:00002010), including | reverse complement strand
CCATGTTCGTGTAAAGAATCTGTTATATCAATATTTTCATCGTTACATAAAACGTCATTTATAATATCTTTTGGTGTTTTAAAAACATCTTTTGTACTCGGAAAATCTAAATAATAAAAAAAATTATTTAGATTTCCTTTACACAGTGTAGCGGCTTCCTTACAATTAGGGTGTGATGGTTTAAGAGACATTATTTCTTTTTCACTTCTTTTAGGCATAATAATTGTAACGAAATTATCAATAAAATAAACATTTTTTGATGTTATAACTATAGGTTTATTTGTTATTTTATTACCGTTAGATACGGATTCAATAATAGATTTATAAACGTGTATATCACTTTCGTAATCTTCTATATAGCTATACATATTAGATTTTTTTATAGTATCCATAAAAATATCTTTTTTTCTCAGAGTCTCATCCCATATTTCTATACTATTTGATTCGTTTAAAACTTCTTTCAATACAAAAGTTTTACCGTACCCAGATTGTCCACATAAAAAAACGTTTTTATTTTCTTTTAAATATTGTTTAAGTTTTTTAATTTCATGTTCATGGAGCGTTAATACATTTTTCTTTTTTTCTTTTTTTATTATAACAAATGAATCCATGACAGATGAAGGAGACGATCTTACTAATCAGGCTTTAGATATTCTTTTAGATAATAATGTTCTTCAAGACCGTGTAATAGATCCTTTAAAAAAGAAAATTATTCCTTATATATTTTGTATTGGTTTCTTTAACTTAACCATGTTTATTATGATTGTTTATCTTTCGAATCGTCTGTCGAAGATTCTGTAGTATCAGTTTCGTCTTTGGGTATTTCAGTCACAACTTCCATGAGTTCAGTTCTTCGACGTATTTCTTTCATGAGATCACCTTTCAAACTAACGAGTCCTTTTTCTTTTAAATCCGATATTTCATTTATACGTTGTTGTTTACCTTCTATATCAGCTTTTATTGTTTTCTTGGCGGTCTGTACGTTACCTCGTATATCATCGAGTTCCTTTTTAAGTTCTCTTTTTGCTGTACCACCTACAGCATCTTTCAATTTTGTCATTATTGTATTTTCTGCTATAGCTTTAAAAGGTGTTATTGGTTGAATATGCATGATCTCCGGTTTGAAAAATGCATTATCATCGGGAAATTCTTTTTCAAAAGAGTCTATTATATATTTAGGTACGTTTGGGGATTGTTCTATTAAACGATCGTATTCCGCACGCATATTTTCTATCATATTTGTACCGTTTTGCGTTCTTTCTGAAAGTGGTAATGTTAATTCGAGTCGAATAGTTCTCGAAACTTTACCGTATTGGACCGAAGCAACGCGATGACCTTCCATGAGTTCATTAATTTTAAGAAATTGCATTATAGTAGTTGCTATAGCGGTAATAAGATTTAAACCACCGATTGCGGATGGTACAAAAGGTTGGACAGTAGGAGGAAATGTTTCTTGAGCAAAGTTCGCCGTACCTGTAATAGTACTTACTATTATAAGAGGTATTGTGAATTTCATACTCTGATTCTTGTATGAACAATACGCCTGGTAATGCATATATCTATAACAGGCAGCGGCTTCACCCCAAGCCTTAAGTATTTTTTCCTGTTGTGGATGCCATATTTTAGGCAGTTTCTTTTCTTCGCTCATACTAATAGATATGAACATTATATTTTTTATCCATTTACTTTTCTTTATAACTATGCTTGTAGTTCCGTTTATGAAAAATAAACAAAACTTAGAATTTTATTCACTTTTGGTACCTTTTATTTTTTACCATTGGTCTGTGAACGATGATACATGTGCATTAACGCAAATGGAAATGGCTGTTACAGGAAATAAAAAAGAAGAAACTTTTTTTGGACGCGTTGTCGGACCTATATACAAAATGGATGATACATCTGCGAATAATTTACTAAAAAGTATTTTATTCTTTTTATGGTTACTTGTGCAGTTTAGATTAAAACGAATTGACTTTTCTCCATTGTTTAGAACAAATAAAAAATATACGTAGATATAAATGAAGATTACTAATAAGAATAAAACAAAAATTTTAATTGTTACTGTAATCTTACTTATCGCAGTTATTGTGTACCAAATTTATAACCCTATAATTATTAAGAAACAAGAACAAGTTCAAGTTCAGGTACCAGTTAAAGTACCAGTTCAAGTACCAGTACGTGTTCCAATCGAGACGGAATATAGAGATCCACCAATCAAACAATACAAACCCGGACACGTCCAACAAATGGGAATACTTACAGGAGCGGATGAGGAAACTTTACCTTTGTACGGTAAAGAGGTTCGTGGGAGACGCGACAGGTACCATTATTACACGGTCACACCAGGTGATCAGAAATATCCGCTTCCTATTACTCACAACGCACGCGATTGTATGGAAGATATTGGATGTCAAGAATTCTATGGGAATGAATCCGTTTCGGTTTTAGGACAAACGGGTTCATTCCAGGCTACAATGTATAGAACGGACAACTTTTTTTAAATACTAATATTTAGAAAATAAAATTATAAAACAACACGATAAAGAAATCATACATGAAATTCCATCCATAACCATTCCCTTAGTTTTACACACTTTTGAACATTTTTCTATAGGTTTACCCCCAATTGTTATATTTTGTAATACGAGACATTCACATTTATAGTATTTTATCATAGATACTATTATACATAAAAAACATAAAAATAAAATTTTCTGTAAACGATCCATCTTTATAGTACGTCAATATAATTTTATTGGTTAATATAAATGAAGATTGATTCATTAAAAGCTGAAGCGAAGCGACTTGGTATTCGCGTAACAAAAAAGATTAAGGGTAAACGCGTACCCTTATCTGAAAAGGAACTCGGTATGAAAATTCAAAGACGACAAGCACCGGCTTTGGAAATACAGGTCCGAGAGACAAAAAAACTTTTACGTACGTGTAGATCCCTATTTAAAAACATGGGTGGAGTACCAAAACCAAAGAATAAATCAGTAACGCCAGTTCGACGTGTACCTGTTCCTCCACCACCTCCACCTCCACCTCCACGTCCTTCCATGGTACGTAACCCTCGTGCGAATTTGATGACCGCTTTGAAAGCGAATCTTAAAAAACGTGGTATTAAAGAAAAACTAAACCAAATTTCTTAGTCATTGTTTTTTTAGCACTTTCCAAAGTAGGTTGGCTCCAAAGAAGCCACCTCGACCAAAACCCTGCTGTATAGATACCTGTTTTACCCCAGTTTTCTGTATCGCTTTTAGTAACATCGAGCATGTTTACGTGAACAAGTTTAGGATCGGTTTGTTTGTGAACCATATGTGGAACGAATCCGCCATGTCTCGTTACGTAAGAACGCATTCGCATAGGATTTTTGTGTAGTGTATAGTCTGAGTACCCCCTCGCGCCAAAATCAACGTAACGTTCGTTTTCAAACGTGATGCGGAACTTTTTATCAAGTCTTGGACTCTTTTTTAAACGAACTCGGGTCATTTATTATATAGTTATAAAATTATTTTTTCTTTTTGAACAACGCCTTTTTCGTTTTTTCCCATAAAGTTCGTTTCTTAGGAGGGGAAGGGGGAGTATTAGTTTTACGTTTTTTAATAGTTTGTGGTGATGGTGAATTAAAATTTTCGTTAATCGTAGTAAGTTTTGACACTGTTCTAGTTCGTTTAGACGATGATGGAAACCTGTTATTACGCATAGTCATATTGGTATTAGGGGCTCTTTGAATTGTTTTAATTTTATGTACGCTCGTATTTTTAACACCTTTACTTAAATTTATATAATTACTATTATTAAACCCGTAAAAAAGTGCACTATTATTTTCACCGGTATCTATTATTAAAAGTGGTGGATTTCGAATTTTACAACGCGTAAATATAAAAATATACATTGCTGACATCATAGCATCGTTAGTTCCTAGTGCTACACCTGGTTTTGATTGACTCAAATTAGCTAAGAATAATATTTGTGCAAAATCACCTAAAAATTTTCCAAGCATGGTATTAATATTTGTATTTGCTGCCGCGTTCGCTTGTGCTCTGGACACACCAGCATTTACTTCACGATTACCATTATTTATTATATAAGTGTCATTTAATGTTGGTTTCATCCATAGATTTCCAATTTTAAAATTTGTTTCGTCAAAATTCCAATAGTGACGAGATTTTGGTGAGTTTTGTGTGAGAAATGGAGATAGTTCAGATTTAAAAGAATCGGATTTATAAACACCTGGATCGATTAGATTAGTTATATTGTTAAATTTCATAATTTTCCTTTTATCCCCTAATTTACTTCTCTCTTGTAATTTTGTTATTACACCCCTGTCACTTTCAGAATCAATATGAACTAATAAAGGATTAGTAACGTTTGACTTAATAGAATTCACATTTATTTGTGTGGATAAGATACTAATACCTTCATTTATTTCAAATATACGATCTAAATTATGTTTAATTGTTTTTTCCCAACTCCCCGTACCTTGTTTAGATATAATACCATCAGTACCCTGTTTAATACCAGTATCAGTAGTGTATAAACCTAAAATATTGTTAATCATGGGTGTATTTCTACGAGGTAATGTAATATCACGTTTTATGAATATGTTTTTAAAATTTGATTTTAAGAATTCCTGAAAAGTCCGTTTTGTTGATCCGTCGTGTGTTAAATCCAACCATATAAGAAATAAGAAATCTATTTCAAAATTTGTATCGCCTCGTGTATACTTATTAAAATCTCTTGATTTCATACTATCAGATAGTGGAATGTAATTATTTTTTATTTGTTCTATTTGTTTAGCAATTATTCCTTTTCGACTGTTTGTATTTTTATTTGATAAAAATTTTATTATCTGGGTATACACCGATTTACTATATATTAGTTTAAGACCTCTTGTAAATATATTATTAGCATTATTAACAAGTGTGTTAAAATCCTGATTCACAAATCCACCTAATCTGTTTGGTAACTTTTTAATGGTATTTGGACGTATATTAGTTTGTGATACCTTATTAGGGAAAGTCGCGAGTATACTTTTCTTATTTGTCGCTACCACACCCCTATTTCTATTTATTGGTTTACGAACTTTTGAAGAAACGTGAATCCTTTGCCATTTTTTCGTCTTCCCCATTTTTTGTCTATATACGTTGTTCGCTGTGGTACTTTCTGGAACTAAAAATTTTTTTTCTACTATTTTTTTTAAAGGTAACGTTCTTACTTTACCAGTATAAACCTTACCGTTGGCACTAACAATTTTATTTCTATTTTTATTATTAATTTTATTATTTTTAATATTTGTTTTTGGTCTATATATTAACCTTTTTTTATTAAGGTTATACCCAACATTATTATTATTTCTCCGTTTTATGGTTTCGTTTTCATTTTCATTTGTATTGGTTTTGTTATTATTCGATGAATTATTATTATTAATTCTATTAGAACTCATTCTTATCATTCACATATATTTTTATACTAAAGGAAAACTTTAGCAGAAAAATATGTTAATCGTCCATTCTATACTGGAGTAAATTGATTATGTCTAAGAAATAATCGAGCGATGCATCTATGAAATCACCACCGTAATTCTTTTTTAAGATATTGTTTGTATCAAAAACGACGAATAAGGCAAATAGTAACGACCCTATCTTTGCGTATTTCTTTTCACCGGGGCTAAAGAGTCGCGAGAGTATGAGTGCTAAGAGACCGAAGAATAAGAGTATACCGAGCGGTCTTAGATCGAACCCGAATTGGACGCTAAGAAGACCTAGTATAAACATACCTATGAATATAGTAACGACCTCTAAAAGTGCCTCTTTTATATTAGCCTGTGGTGAAAGGTAAGCACCCATGAGAATCGATATGATCGTGAATAGACCAAACTTAAACGGTAAACTTAATTTAGCAAATACGAGTACTAAAAATAAACCTAGTAAAAGGAGTAAATTAAACAGTGCATTTCTAGCCATGTATTCGCTATACGATGGACTTTCTATGACGGTTTTTGCAGATTGGTACGCGACGAGACCCTGAAAAATAAGATTTGTAAATACGGCGCTCATGAAAGGTGCTTTTCCCTGTAACGCATTCATTTATAATTCATCAAGATAATTTTCACCGCGACGTTTTCTTTTTATTAAAACAATTCCGAGTGTGAGTGATATTAACCAACACTGAAATTGTGATAATCCGTAAGGTTCTTCGATCATAAACATTTTTAATTGTATATTATACTATTTATAACTTTATCTTGTTTTGTAATCTTGTGAGCGTGTAATGATGGTACAAGTGTGTACCAGATAAGAATAGGGATATATATGCTACTGGGTTTTGTCTTGCACGTTTATCGAGTAATATGAGTAATGCTAATGTTAAAGTTACTATAGCTGGCATGGTAAACAAAAAGAATTGAACATCGGTTAATTTGGCACTTTTTTCGGGTTGGGTATCCATTTAGTATAATTGAATATTTTTTTTCTAAAGATGTTTTCTACAAACGGCCATGTACATTTCCTTACCACCTACGAGTTCGACCTTATCGCTATTAACGATACGTTTCGTAAAAGGACCGTGTGTTCCGTCCATACATTTCATACACATAGCTGATAATTTGAAAACTTTATCAGCGAGTGGTATACAATCTAAAATTTCACCTATTTTATCCTGCTTATAATCACCGTCTAGACCTGTTAATAAAACTGTTTTACTGTCACCAAGTGCCTTTTTAACAAAAACTTTTAACCCTATGAAAAACTGCGCTTCGTCTATGGCTATTATGTCTACTTTATCGTAATTGAGTTCGTTAAGATTATTTGTTTTTATACAATCAAATTTCATGTTATCGTGTGTTCGTAGAACGTGTTCTAAACACCGTGTATCTTTACTCGAGTTTATGACGAGTATACTTTTTCCTATAACCTCGTACCTTTTTAAACGTCGAACGAGTTCGGACGTTTTACCCGAAAACATGTTCCCCATTATGATTTTCAAACTCATTATTAATTAGTATTGAACTTATACTTTTAAATATATTCTCAGGATATAGTAGAACAATGTTCATTTATATATTATTTTTAATAGCTCTACTTTTGAATGGATTGATAGGATATAGTGTTTCGTATAAAAGGAATGTGAAAGAAGGCGAACCTGTATACGATTTAGGATTTGATTTATTACCAAATTTACAAAAATACGATCATTTGGGTGATTATGCATTAATTATTCCTATACTCTTTGTTCTTTTTTCATGGGGTTCTTGGAAAACGTCAAAGCGTCAAAAATTTTTAACAATGTTCACTTTGATGTATACGTTTAGGGCGCTATCGAATTACGTAACGACGTTACCTTCGTCTAAGGAATGTAAATTAAAACCACCGTTTGGTTTTTGTAACGATTATATGTTTTCCGGACACGCCACGGTTAATATAATATCATCGTATTACGTAGGTTCACCTTTATGGCCGGTATGGCCAATACTAACGTCTTTGTTTTCAGTGGCTTCTAGAGAACATTATACTGTCGATCATGTTATTGCATGGCTTATTTTTGCCGCTCTTAAGTGTGAAATATAATATTTATATATTTAAATGACCTTTAATACGTACGTTATAAATTTGGATTCGCAAAAGAAACGATACGAAGTTCAGGAAAAGAAACTTAACGAGGTTGGTATTTATCCTACGCGTATAAGTGGGTATAGATTTGAAGAAATTGAAAAAAGTGAATTAAAAAAACATTTTGTTCAAACAGCACCTTTATTAAAGCCGAGATCTGTTATTGGTTGTACGTATAGTCATATACAGGCACTTAAACACTTTTTAGAAAATGATCCGTATGAAGTTGCTTTAATAATGGAAGACGACGCTTTTCCTTTATTTACTAACGTTGCTCATTTGGAAAAGAAACTTGATAATATAGATTGGGATTATCTAAGTTTACATTGCGACGGTGTGTGCCCTAAAGACGGTAGTAAACCTGTTTTATTATCTGGGTCCAGTGCGGCATATTTCATTACACGCAAAGGTGCAGAAAAAATAATAAATCATAAACATTCTTTTCATTACGATATAGATACAACAACAATGAAAAACTTGGATAAAAAAATTGACGATAAAAATTCGTTTTGGACGGATGAAAACGCTAAAATGAGTGGTAAAATAAGTTCAAATAGGTATAAAAGGTATTGTTATGGTATATATGATAAAATTACAGAAAAGGTAGTGAATAGAGGTGAAAAAACCGCTTGTCACTACAAAGATTATCGCATGTTTCGAATACCTGTATTAGGTTACGAAGTATCTGTGGAAGATATAGTATTGTTTTTGTTGTGTATTTTAATCAGTTGTACAGCTTTTATCGGCGTAAAACACGTAAAAGGTAGTAAAAAATAGTAACGAACCCAATAAATAGTTTTGTTTTTTGGGATAGAGTGCGAGTAAAGCAATATTTATTAAAAAAATGTAAATGTAATAAAATTGATTATATTCTTTTAACATTCTAAACCACCGACTTTTGTTTGCGCTAGCTGGAAAAGAAATAAATATTGATTCTACTTTTTCTTCTTTATCAATTGGACTAAAATTTTTAAAAATTAGTTCCTTATCATCGACTTTTATGAAATCGTATTTTTTACATAAAATGTTTAAATTAACCTGATCATCTTTACATTTCATTTGAATAGACTCTTTTAATACTATTTTAAGGTATTTAACATAACCCATGTACATACCAGCGTTTGCTGTGTCAGTACCATTACAATTACCAAAAACAAATATTTCACCGAATTTGTTCATAAGTTCGGGATCTTTAGATACGAGTACTTTACAATCGTAACTCTCAAAAAGACTCTTAACGTTTGAAATGTCTTTATTTATTTTTGTATCAAACCCATCGACGAAAACAATTATATCGTCGTCGCGTTTTGTTTCTATATATTCTAAAAGACCTTTGGATTTATCCAAGTACCCGTTCCATTTTTTACCCATGCCAAGAACTTTTACTTTAACACCGTGATCGTTATTTATAAGTTGTTCAAACATACCAACTGATTTATTCGCGTATGTTACTACTTCTACTGACATTATTACAATGTATATATATTTTAATTAACTTTACATTTTTTATAAAAAATAATACACATTATAATACATAAAATACAGTGAATCTGTATATTTCTATTTGAAAATAATTCTAACATATCTCGTTTAAATACGAACGGTCTTGGTTCGTATATTGGGTTAAAATGCGTATCAACAACTATTTCATCGAAGTGACTGTTGAAATGTTTATGTTCGATATCTGTTATCGTTTTATAATCATACTTTGCACCTGTATTCTTAACAGATGAATACCTGTAAATTCCGAAACCACTAAACGCTGATTTAACGTTTACGTGTTGTTTAATGCCTGAAAATATAGGTACTACTTTATACCACGGTGTTATTGGACCATAATCGTATGGTATTTTTGAATTTTTTATTTTTGACATTCCGAACATGGCATCTACTTTTTTATTATTTTCCATGTATGTAAACATGTTTACGAGACCATTATAATCGAAACTTACAAAATCTAAATCGAGCATGCATATGTAATCGTATTCAATACCCGAATTCATAACGGTATCTAAACCCTGTTGGCGAATGTATGCAAGTCTTCTAAGACGTTTTGGACACGTAACCTTTTCATTTTTTTTACATAATTCAACTGCGTCTGTGTTATCCAAATCTAGGGTAATAACTTTTTTAAGGTCCGCTTTTCTTAGTATATTTTTGGTATTATCTGTACTGTTATTTTCAACGGCGTATATATCCTGCTTAAATTTATATATCGTATTTAAATTTCTTTCTAAGTATTCTTCACCGTCCTTAACTATGAATATAAATGCAATCTTCATTTAATTAATGTTTAGATTTAAATAAATTAAAGAAAGTTTGAGTATATAAATAAAATATAATGCCAGAAACACTTCAAATTAAACGATTAACACTAGATGCAACTTTACCGACACGCGCGTCTCCGGGATCAGTTGGGTACGATTTATACAGTTTAAACGATTTGGTTATTAAACCAAATTCTAGGGATATTGTGAGTACGGGTGTGTGTGCGACTATTCCATTAGGGTGTTATGGTCGCATAGCACCAAGATCGGGTTTAACTGTAAAATACGGAATTCATGTTGGTGCGGGTGTGATTGACCCTGATTATACGGGCGAACTTAAGGTCTGCTTATTTAATCTCGGATCAGTTCCGTTCGAAATTAAACAAGGGGAAAGAATTGCTCAGTTAATTTTAGAGAAGTGTTCGACACCTCTTATACAAGAAGTAAATGAATTACAAAAAACTATGCGTGCGAACCGAGGTTTTGGTTCTACGGGGACGTTATAATTAATTATTAGTTACCGAATGCGACGCCACCCATACCATTCTTAATCCTGAGAATGTTATAGTTGACACCGTATGCACGAACAGCACCTACAACACCTGAATTAGCGTTTTCGGTACCTTTTAAATCTAATTTCGCGGAATCGATACGCGAAAAGTTCAAAGAACCTGTTGGTTGTGATTTATTCATTGTAAGACATAATGGCCACGTGGCTACTGGTTCAGTGTCTAGTGCTTCTGGGAGAACGGAACAGTGTCTACCTGGAACAACTTTTGTATGGTATTCACTTGTCATATTTTCGAAAAGTGGTGTACCGTTTATATACAT
>CEVS01072255.1_pt1 | contig 10718 bp, 6 predicted proteins | sample 361571 | NCBI WGS metagenome assembly CEVS01 (sample SAMEA2623850, study PRJEB7988) | marine metagenome | isolation source: saline water (ENVO:00002010), including | reverse complement strand
GAATAATTTGACCCATTTCCGCTACTTGCATTAATATCCCAATTTTGTCCACCATCATTAGATTCCCATAAATTAATACCACCAATATAGACATGATTTTCATCAACAGAAGAAACTCCTAAACTTAGATCATACCAGGACTGACCTCCGGTTGATGTGCCGTCTGTACTTCTTCCCAATATATTAGGAGAATTAGATTGTAGATTCCAAGTAGTTCCCGAGTCTATTGATTTATAAATACCATGATAGCTATCGTCAGTTGCAGAAAAAAGAGCATAAACGACAGTTGGATTTGAAATTGTAACCGCTAGAAGTGGCCTATCTTTTCCTGATGTCGCCATACCTGAATTACTTAGTTGCCAAGTTGCTCCACCATCAACAGAACGATATATGTTTGAACCACCATTAGATTGCTTAGCAGCGTATATAATTTCTGGTGAAAATGGTTTAAATTCAATATCGCGCCACCTGCCAGTTATACCAACAACTGACCAACTTGCACCCGCATCTGAACTTACCATAATATTATTGTTTGTAGCTACAAAAAGACTATCTGTGTATCTTGGGTTTATAATTATTTTGTTTATTCTGTATTGTTGCAAAATATTATAACTTAGTCCTGTTGTATCCCAACTATTACCTCCGTCGATGGATTTCAGTATCCCAACACTGTAAGTATCGGATCCATTTGCATCTCCTGTGACAACATACATTATTTGTGAATTATTTGGGTTGATTGCAATGTGGGAGATTCCAATAACAGGAAGGTTATCTGTGTTTGTATTCCAGCTATTACCACCATCATCACTTTTCCATATGCCGCCTGAAGGAGAGCCTATCCAAATTTTATTTGTATCAATCGGATCGAACGCAATACAGTTAACCCTACCATTTCCTCTTTTTTTACCGTTAGAAAGAATAATAGGAGTGTTAATCGGTCCTTTAGCAATCCAATTGGATGCGTTGTTAGAAATATTCTGTTTTCTTTTTTCTTTTAACCATTCTTTATAAAGCTGATCGTATTTAAATTCAGAATTACTTATTTTTCTCTGCATTATAAAATCCATGTTTCTAGCATACGGTTTATGACCAACAGCGTTAGGATATATTTTTCTGTATTTTTTAAAAGCTTCAAATTTTTCTTCAATGCTCGCGTTAGGGTTTTCAATCAGTAAACTTTTTTCCCATACTTGGGACCTTATCGTAAAAGACAAAAGAATAATAAAGGATAATAAAAATATTTTTCTCATATATTAAAAGTATGTATGCAAAGATACGGTAAAATTTCTTCCGCTTGATGACAATCCTGACCCAAACAGCTTATAATGGGCGTCTAATATATTTTTAATTCCAAAGGAAAAAGATAATGAATCGTCTATTTTTCTTGTATAAGTTGTGTTAAGAGTAAACCATGATGGGTTTCCTTCATTTGTAGCTTCCTCGATATTATCAACACCAGCATTATCGTAATCTTCAAATTTTTTATCTGCGTTATAAAGAATATAAAATTTATAAATATTTTTTTTACCTAAATATTTCAAGTTAAAACTTGTGTTCAAAGGAGGTATATGCGCTAGTGGATTGTCATTTTTTTCATATCCAATTAGGTAATTTACCGATGAATTTAAAATTAGTTTTTTTGAAAACTCCGTTATAATATTAATGTTAAATCCACGAATATTAGCGCTTTCAATATTTTTATTCATCTGAATTCTTAAAGAATCTCCATCATAGAAAAACAAAGTATCATTATTTAGTGAAGCTTCATCTCTTGATATAGCGTCTGAAATATTAGTTGCAAATAGCTGAATATTTAATTTAATAAATTTTGCAATTTTTGCATTAAGACCAAACTCAATGTTTTTACTTTTTTCAGCACTAAGATTTATATTTGGAATAACTACATATCCATTTCCTTTGGAAAATATTTTCCCAACATCATCAATATTTGGATTTCTAAATCCAGTATAAAAACAAGAATTAAAAGATAAGTTTTTAGAAAATGTGTAGTTGATTAAAATAGAATTAACAAGCGAATTATTTTTATTTAAAATTTTCTTAAAAGGAAAAGAAAAGGACTCGTTAGTTTCAAAACTAGCTTCTAAAACATTGTAATTATATCTACTACCTAAGTAAACTTTTGTCTTTTTATTAACAACAAAAGAAATCTGAGAATATAGAAATAAATCTTTCACTAGACTTCCATTATTTGGATATCTGGTAGATGCATAATAATAACTATTTGTATTATTTTGATTATATGCTGAAGACTCCACTAATTGTTTTTTGCCTCCAAACCCGTAATTAAGTTCTAATAATTTAAACTGTTTTGTTAAATTTAGATTTGCATCAAAAATCATTAAGTCTTCAATTCTATTAGTAATAGCACTGGAACTTGATTTTTGTACATGTCTAGACTCAGTTAACTTTTGAAACGCGAGCAAAACAGTTAATTTGTCATGAAAAACATTGTTACTCTTGTTAATAAAAGATGCTGATTGTAAAAATCTTTTTTGTGGACCGTAGTACCAGCGCGAATACTTACCTACATTTTCATTAACATCATTTAGTTTATCAAATCTATTTATAATAGAGGAGGTTGAGAATTGAGTGTTAAATAAAAGCGATTTTTTATCTTCTAGTGGAACCATAGTTTTATGAATAAAATCTGCTCTCCAATAGTTTGTTTTTAACTGTTCATTTTTTTTGGTTATATTATTCTCCTTACCCCATTCATCGTACCCATGCAATCTATTATTACCCATACATAAATTATCAGCTTTTTTAAAAGAAAAGCCTGTAAAAAAATATAAATTTTTAATATAGTAACTAGCCTTATAGTTTAAAATATTTGTATTTGAAGAGCTTTCATAATTTTGATTAAAATGATGCCTATTAATATTTTCTTTTACTGGATTTGAAGTGTTAAAAATTAGAGCATTCCCCATTGCACCATCGCCATAAACTACAGACGACGGACCTGTAACTAAATTAATTGTTTTTAAGAAAAACGGATTTATGCTTGACGAGCTTTGAGTATGTCCGCTTCTATAAATCGTATTATTGAGTGAAACACCATCAATTGTAATTAACAGTCTATTTGCTTCCATACCCCTAAAATTTGGACTCCCTCCACCAGGCTGGCTTTCTTGTACTGAAACACTTGATTGTTCTTTTAAAATTTCAGATATAGAAGGACTAGTAGATTTAATGTAATCAATAGGTATAATAACTTCAGCCCCTTCAAATGACGTGTAAATATTATTTTTTTCATTAAAATTTATTTCTTGCAAAAAATTAGTCTTAGCACTAATTTTAATTAGTTTGGTAATATTTTTTTTAAGTATTTTTTTATCATTATAGCCTACATGTGTTATATTAATAACATCTTGTGAATCAAACGTATCAATATTTAAAAATCCATTTTTGTCAGAAATACTATTCTTATCATTGCAATAAAAAACCACATTTTCAACAGCCTTATTTGTTACACTATCTACAACCTTAATTATTTGAGCATTAGTAAAAACAGGAAAAATTAGTATATAGAGTATTTTTTTCAAAACATAACAGATTTGATTATTTTTTGAGACATAAGGCTGTTTAGATCATGGCTATGAATGTTGTAATATTTGATTAAACAAGAAAGAACCTCAGATTTTTTTTCTGCACCTAATGTGACAGGTTCGTTCTTAATCAAACACCTAAAAACATTTGATAAGCTACTATTTAATGTGTTAATGTTTTTTATTTTTACAAATCTAGCCTTTTCAAGATCAAAGTATGGATTTGAAATATTTTCTTTGGAAGGCTGAAAGCCTAAATAAGAACTTAGTTTAATCAAAAAAACAAATATAAAATCGTCATTGATTAAGTTTTTTGTCAATAAATACTTTTTTGTTTCCCAAATAAATTCAAACAAATATTTGTCAGCAAAATTCTCTTTTGTTGTTTTTAATATTACTTCGGCAATAAAAATCGACAAAAGGTTTACGTTTGGATTAATATAATTATAATTTATACTTTCGAGTAAATCTATTTTTTTTAAGTATTGTAATGTTGAACTGTCTTTATGATTATTGACTGAGATTTCGCATAGCTTTAAAGGTTCAAAACATACTAGTTTTTGTTTTGATTTTTTTTGACGAACCCCTTTTACAATAAAACTTTGTAAACCTTTTTTAAGTGTTAGCATTTTTGATATAATTGAACTTTCGCCGTATTTTATATACTTAAGTGCTATTGCTTTTGAGCTATATGTTGTCATTTAATAAAAACTATTTTTCCTTCAACCTTTTCTTTTCCTGTTTCGTCGGAGCTAAACAAAATATATACACCGGAACCAACTCTCTCTCCACTTTTATTTTTACCATCCCAAATAGCTTGACCTCCTTGAGCAAAACCTTCATATACCAGATCTCCATTTATATCGGTGATTTTAAAGTTTGCATTAGTACTTAACCCATCGATAGCTATTAGACCAAAATAAGTTTCTTTAACAGGGTTTGGAAAGACTTTTACTGTTTTGGCGTTAACAACACCTTTTGTTGCGGAAGAACGATAAGACAGCAGTCCCTTTGACGTACCTATATAAACCTCACCAGTTTTATTATTTATTGTTAAAGCAGTAATATTGTTCGAGAATAGTGGACTGTTTTCTGCAGTAAAGTGTTCAATCTGATCTAATCCATCAGCTGAAAGTAAATATAATCCAGATCTTTCTGTGCCAACCCATTTTCTATTTGCCCCATCAATAAGAATTTGTGTTATTTTTTCTTCACTAAGTAAATATTGACCATAATCACCTTCTTGAATTAAAATTTGCTCAGCATCAAAATTATATCCAGAAAATATATTGGCCGGGTTGTAAAAAACAGTAATTCCCTTGTCAGTCCCGACCCATATCTCACCATCTAAATCTTCTGCAATTGATATAACATTTAAAGAAGGTAAATTTCCGTTTCCAACTGCAGTAGTAAGAACCTTATACTTATCATCGCTAATATCTTCTAATGTATTATTATTACTATACACTAAAAGCCCTATTTCGTTGGCTCCTCCATCTCTTCCAATTACGCACCACTTTTGATCATATCTATCGATAACTAAATCTGTGTATAAATACTTAATCTGTTGTTGAACATAAAATGACCGCCAATTATCATTGACTGTTTTAACAAATAATGGGTTTTGAACACTTGAAGTTAAGCCCCATAGATTTCCGTAATTATCTAATTTAAGTCCACAAATGCTTAACCTTTTATCATTAGCCCAATCTCCAATTGTATCAATACCATAATTTGTATTTGAAGCATTCCATCTAACAGAAAATTCGCCATCTGTTATTTGCGCAACACCATTATAAAAAGATGAAAAATAAATATTATTATTATGTTTTGCTACGCTAACAATATCTTTAGCGTTATCTAAGTCATAATAATCGTAATTATTCCAAAATCCATTACCGTTTTTAATTGAAGCCCCCTTTTTGTTATTCCAATTGCCAAAATTTGTATGTCCTCCATGACACATGTAAATCTCTGAATCAAAACACTCTAGACTAAACACCTGATTGCTTACTGGTCCATCAGGAATATAACTTTCAATATAATTATTACCTAAAAATTTCATCAAACCATTGTTTTTATCAGCAATCCAAATATTTTGATCAGAATCAACTAATGAATATTCTAGATCCGTAAACAACGAGTTTGTTATTATTTCAACCAAATCTAAATTTGCATCATATATAAAAATGGAATCTTTTATAGTTGTGGTGAAAAAGTTGGAGTTTGAAGAAACACTAATAATCTTTTCACTTGAGTCAGATAAAATTTTATAACTTGATGAAACAATATTTTCAAGATTATTTTTGGAAGTATCATAAATAGACCAGTTACTAAAATCGTTTAATAAATTTGAATTTATATCAGCTCTGTAAATGCCGCTAGGTGTTGAAATATAAAGTGAGTCATTTATAGATGTACATCCAGTTATTGGACTAAAATCTTCATTAATAATCAAGTTATATGTGTCTTTAATTTCTAGTTTTTCAATGTCTATAAGTACCAATCCAAAGCTACAAGATAAGTATGCTATTTTATTGTTTATAAAGATATTATTTATAGTTTTTTCACCGATTAGCTCCGTTCTTTTAATGTCATTAATATTTATTGTTTCCTTTGGTGTTACTACATCGATATTGCAATTTTCGTATACTACCAGTATAATTCCAGTTTGTCGACAATAAGCCGTTTTACTAATGCCAAAATCAGATAGGCCAGTATTTTTAGATAATTTTCGCATACTTTGATCATACTTATTTATATAAAATAGACTTTCGGATGAAACACCATATAGTTTATTTTCTGTTTCTGAAATGTGAGTTGCTGAATTGTATGATTGGTGTGTTTCCCATTGGCCTATAGCAATGTCCTGGCTTACTAATCTTAAGCAAGAGAAAATACTAAGCGATATTAAACTAATAAATTTTAAAAAAGATGTCATTTTACATATTATATAACTAGTACCTAACAAAAAAATTGCGAAAACTAATATAAATATTAATTTTGTTTTTTAGGCCTAGTAGTTCAACTGGATAGAACATCAGATTTCGGCTCTGACGGTTGGGGGTTCGAATCCTCTCTAGGTCACTATAAGCTCTCATTATAATGAGAGCTTTTTTGTTTTTTTAAAATTACTTTTTTTCAACCGTCCCATCCTCTTTAATATAAAACATAATTGAGCTATACTTTGATCTTTTCTCTCGTCCAAATAAATCAACTGTTGAAATTATTTTTACTCTTTTTTCCGTGATTATATTTCTATAATTATTTGTGGGACAATTAATTAGACCATTTATATTATATTTTTATAAAAATTTCCATATTTCTTCAGAGACATTTATATCCATATTTCCAAATTTAATAATATGTATGTTAAAATTTTTTTATTCTACCACATATTTTAAAGTATAAGATTACCTATACTTTGTGTGAATGTTTTAATAGGTCTTCAAAACTAACAACTTTTAGAGTTTTTTCATTGGTTGCCTCCAAATCAACTTTAGGTGCGATATTATTAATTAGCGCTTCTTTCCATCTTAAGGCGCAAAGACACCATTTGTCTCCATCCTTTAAACCTTCAAATCCATATTCAGGAATTGGTGTCGATAAATCGTTGCCAACAGCTTTAGAAAAGAGTAAAAACTCTTCGTTAACTATAACACAAACAGTATGCATTCCAATATCAGATTTGTCAGATTCACAACAACCTGTTCTAAAATATCCTGTTTTAGGACTTAAACTACATGTAATTAATGGTTCGCCAAAAACATTAAGGTTTTTCATTGCTCAAATATGATTTTTTTTTCAAAACTACCATCATTATATAGTTCAATAAATACCCCCCTCTCCTTTTTTTTATTAAATTGACCTAAAATAGAATAAATAGATGTTAGATTCTTTTCAAATTTAATAGGTAATGGTTGCAAGCTAGTATTACAAGAGATCATTGTTTTACTAGTGTCTAAAACATTATCATTCAGTTCAGATTCCATATCTGAATAAAAGTAGAGAAATCCAGAAGCACTAGGATTTGTGAATAGATCAGTAAAGCGAACCTCGCTAATATAGCCACTCGTATAATTATTCCCATCATTTGGAGATGTTGTCGATACCCTTATGCCATTTTGTAAATTTTCTATTGTAAAAAAACCAATGAGATTATTTACTGAATCAAATGAATTTACGGTTGCATAATTATTGTTTAAAGTAATACCCATTTTTAAAGTCGATACTATTGTATTAATACTAGTGTTTAGTATTGCAAATCCAATAGAGTCCCCAAAATTGAATTTATACATATCAAAACTACCTCCACTTGATGTAATTACAGAGGTGCCAATATCGGGCTCATCTGCATTTTGAGATACTCGAAGCGTCAAGTTCGTTGACGAGTCACATATTTGGTGAGATATAGAGTTGACCACCAATGGATTAAATGGCGCCGCAACAAAATTTATAGTAGTAAATGTATCTGTTATTGACCAATTCGACCCGAGCTGGTTTGTTGAATCACAGAATGCTTTAATTTGCCATTCATATGAAGTTAATGGTTGAAGAAGCGGGATATTTCGTGTTGAATCTGTTTGGCCAATATTTCCTAAATTACTCCAGGAAGGAGCGCCGATTTCCCTATATCTTATCCTGTAATGATCTACTCCCACAACTGGACTCCAGTTAGCTTGAGCATTGTAGTATGTTATAAAAGATGTAAACAGTGCTGTCGGAGTTGGGCATTGTGATTTACTCTCATTAATATTTATGATAAATAAAATAGAAAATAAAATTATGTACCTCATCGTGCAAAGATATATAATTTTTGTTTTTTTCTAATCGGTTAAATCAATAATAGCTAGATCTTAGGCTTTCTTTTCAAACACGTAGATGACGCTTGAGTATTGCTTGTCAATATAATTCGCCCGTAAGTTTGAAATTGACCCAATGATAAAACTCTTTATAAAATTTTTATAGCCGTTTTTGTGCTCTTCACTAAGTAAAGAAACGTAATATGAGTCAAAGATCATAGGTTTTGTACACTTAAATGTAAAACCATAATTTGACATTAATTTAATTATGTTTTTGTTTGAAAAATGCCATAGATGTATAGGAACATCCCATGCTGCCCAATATTCTTTATAGTATTTAGCATCAAAGGATTCGTAGTTTGGTAGGGCAATGAAGATTTTTCCTCCAATTTTAAGTAGTTTATTTATTTTACTAATTGATTTTTTAATATCATGAACATGTTCTAAGACATGCCACATGCTAATACTATCGAATTTTTTATTTATTAGGGCTTTTGAAAAAATACTATCAGCAACCTCTATTTTGAAATTGTTGATTGCTTGTTCAGCAGCTGCTTTTGAAGGTTCTACACCAAAAACATTAACACCATTTTTCTTACACTCATATAAAAACTCACCTGTACCGCAGCCAATATCTAAATGATGAGTGTTTGTTCTGTCCCCACTTAATACAAGTTTTCTTTTGTCTTTTATCGTGATCTTTCTAATAGATTGATATAAAAAATTAAATAGACCTTTTTTGCTGTTTGTGTGAGATATATACTTATCAGACTCATAATATTTTACGATCCCATCTTTACTAGGCATAGGATTGGTAAACTTAAAGCCACATGTTTCACATGAAACAATATTAAAATTTTCCTGGGACACTGAAAAATCTTTGCAACGCATAAATAGATTTAATTTATTACTTTCACAAACCGGACAATTTTTTAATTGTATCATCTGCCTAGGTATACAAGTAATATATTTATATCAGATGGTGATACCCCACTAATTCTTGACGCTTGTCCTAATGTAGTTGGTTTTATAAGATCAAGTTTTTCTCGTCCTTCTGTAGATATTGAGTGAAGTTTACTGTAATCAAAGTTAATATCTAGCTTCATGCTTTCAAATTTTTTGAATTTTTCCACAGATTTTTTTTCTTTATTTAGGTATCCACCGTATTTAATTTCAATCTCAACTTTTTCTATCGCTTCTTGACCTATATTGTTGTCTTTCAAATAGTTACATAGTTTTTTAACAATCATTAAATCTTTAATTGTTATATGTGGTCTAGCTATCAAACTACTCATTTTTAATTTTTGTTTTAGAGGGGAACTGTTTTTATCGACTAACATTTCATTTACAATATTTGGTTCAATGCTAAGGTTTTTAATAAATTTTAGCAAGTCAGTTGATTGAGCTATAACTTTCTCAAGTTTTTTTAATCGTTCCTCAGCAGCCAGACCTAGCTTATATCCAATTTTTGTTAATCTCTCATCAGCATTGTCTTGTCTCAACAAAAGTCTATATTCTGCTCTTGATGTAAACATTCTATATGGTTCATCAGTTCCTTTAGTAATTAAGTCATCGATAAGAACACCAATATATGCATCAGATCTTTTTAGTATAAATGAGTTTTTATTTTCAATATTACAGTGAGCATTGATTCCAGCCATCAAGCCCTGACAAGCTGCCTCTTCATAGCCTGTAGTTCCATTTATTTGACCGCTAAAAAAAAGGTTTTTAATTATTTTTGTTTCTAGTGTATGCTTAAGCTGTGTAGGAGGAAAGTAATCATATTCAATTGCATATCCTGCTCGGAACATTTTTACATTTTCTAAACCTTCTATTTTTCTTAAAGCTTCTATTTGTGTTTTTTCAGGAAGTGATGTTGAGAAACCGTTTAGATATATTTCAATAGTTTTTTTACCTTCAGGCTCAATAAATAGTTGGTGTCTATCTTTACTACTAAACCTTTCAATTTTGTCTTCAATGGAAGGGCAGTATCTTGGACCAAGTCCTTGAATTCGACCATTAAACATGGGTGAATCATGAAAACTTTTTTTAAGAATATTATGTACCTCCTTTGATGTGTATGTTATAAAACATGAGTGTTGTTTATCAATTTTGTCAGTAGTTAAATATGAAAATTTTATTTCCTCTTCATCTCCTTTTTGCTCAATAGTTTTGCTATAATCTATTGTTCTTCCATCCAGTCTTGGAGGAGTTCCAGTTTTCATTCTTCCATGAGTAAATCCTAAATCAATTAGTTGTTTAGTTATACCTTCTGCTGCAGGCTCTCCTGATCGACCTCCTTTGTAATTTTTTTTACCTAAATGAATTAATCCGTTAAGAAAGGTTCCGC
>CEVS01030948.1_pt1 | contig 10725 bp, 10 predicted proteins | sample 361571 | NCBI WGS metagenome assembly CEVS01 (sample SAMEA2623850, study PRJEB7988) | marine metagenome | isolation source: saline water (ENVO:00002010), including | reverse complement strand
CGTGCACTAAAAATTTCGCAATGATGCGGGCAATTCATTGGTTTTAGCAAAAACTCTTCATCTTCTGAAGGGGTTTTGATTGGCTGAAAACTGTCAGCACCATATTTTTCGTAATGACCAGAAGTCGTGTATAGCTCTTTGTGACCGATATGCGGAGAGACAACCTGTTCATATCCAGCTTTTCGTTGCGCTTCTTTGAGAAAACGTTCAAGTCTTTCACGAAGAGCAGCACCTTTTGGCAACCATAGCGGAAGACCTTGACCGACTCTCTTGGAAAAGGTAAATAGATCCATTTCACTCCCGAGCTTTCTGTGATCTCTTTTTTTAGCTTCTTCGACGAGTTGAAGGTGTTCTTTTAGCAGATTTTGTTTGGGAAACGAAATCCCATAAATCCGTGTGAGTTGCGGTTTGGTTTCGTCCCCACGCCAATACGCACCAGCGATATTTGTGAGTTTTACGGCTTTAATAAAGCCAGTGTGGGGTAGATGCCCGCCTCTACAAAGGTCTGTGAAATTGGCATGATCACAGAAGGTAATATCGCCGTCATTGAGATTTTCAATGAGCTCAGTCTTAAATGAATTTTTTTCGTTTTGATAATACGCCAATGCTTCTTTTTTGGAAACAGAACGCATTGAGAAGGCATGTTGCTCACGTGACACCTCAATCATACGTTTTTCAATGGCATCAAAATCTTTTTCGGTTACAGTGTGACTACTCGGATCAATATCGTAATAGAACCCTTGCTCGATAGCAGGTCCGATGGTGAGCTTTATTCCAGGATAATACTCTTCAAGAACCTGTGCGAGTACGTGAGCAGAAGAATGCCAAAATGCCTTTTTCCCTTCAGGATCATTCCATGTATATAGAATTAAACTGCCATCGACTTGAAGTGGGGTAGTCGCTTCAATAACTTCACCGTTGTAACTTGCTGACAATACATTTCGTGCAAGCCCCTCGCTGATGGAAGTTGCGATCTCTAGGGGAGTTGTCCCTTTGCTCACTTCTTTAATTGCTCCGTCTGGAAGTCGAACTTGAATCATTAGTTGTTTTTCAAAGCCACAAAGATAATACGATTAGGGGCTCTTTCAAGGGGTAAACTTAGTTTTCATTAAAGAAACCCTTTACGAGAAGTTTTATCCCACGGAATCCATACAATATGGACAGCATACAAGCAATCAATCCAAGACCTAAAACAGGAATAAAAAAAGGATGGTCTTCATTTCGTACGGCTGAGGTGTAAATCACAGGACCGGTAAAGGCAAAGAGGATTGCGATAAAAAGACGTGAAAGTCCTTTGAAAAGGAGTTCTTTATTCATTTTTCAAATGATTTAATACTTTTCGAACACTACCGTGAATACGTAATAGTTCAATCGCTTTTTCTTCACTTACCGAGCTTGATTCGCAAACCATACGGATAGCTCTTTGGTGCAACTTTTGATTGGACAACTGCATATCCACCATACGATTGCCTTTGACATGACCCAGCTTGATCATCAAAACACTGGAGATGGTATTGAGAATCATTTTTTGAGCAGTACCAGCTTTCATGCGAGAACTTCCAGTTATTACTTCGGGACCAACCACTGGAACCATGGGGTAGTCTACTTGTTCTGCAATCGGGCTTCCTGGGTTGCAGCTGATACTTGCGGTGGTAATTCCTTTGGATTTACACCTCTGTAAGGTGCCGAGTACATAGGGAGTTGTCCCTGATGCGGCGATTCCGACAACCGTATCTAAACTCGAAATATGCTGTTTTTTTAAATCTTTCCAACCTTGGTTCAGATCGTCTTCCGCTCCTTCGACAGCGGTTCGAATCGCACCATCTCCACCAGCAATTAATCCGATTACGCGCTCTGGTGAAACACCAAAAGTAGGTGGGCACTCCGAAGCGTCGAGTATGCCCAAACGTCCACTCGTTCCTGCTCCGATATAGATCAGCCGACCCCCTTGCTGCATTTTAGGTAAGGTTGCATCAATAAAAGAGTTGATTTGAGGGAGTATTTTTTTTACGGCATTCGCTACCGTTTGGTCTTCTTCATTTATAATGAGACTGAGCTGTTCCACGCTCATTTGTTCGAGCTTGTCGTGGTTTGAATCGGCTTCTGTGATTTTTGTGAAGCGCATATACAAAAGTAACTATTCGGCTGTAAATGGAAGAGAGCTGTATTCAACAACTCTAAAATAACCCAAAGCAACATCAGCTTCTGTTGAACTTGCGAAATTTCCCAATAGCGTTGAAGTTGCAGTGGCAAAAGGTCCACCGCCACTTTGACCGCTATGGCTCAACAAAATTTGCATATAGGTAAAGAATGCCTCATCTATACCAACCATTCGTATGGTGACTTCCTCATTTTTGGGAAAGAGCTCGTCATAGAAAAAGGAAAACGTAAATGGTTGTCCATCATAAAATCGATCTCGTGTGACAAAAAGGTTGTTATCGGAAAAATCAAATAAATAAAAATTTCCTAGACCAGGAAGATCTGTTAGGGTTATCAATACTTCTGTCTCATTTCCACTAAACAGTTGACCATCTCCTTGTATTGCGCTATCAAAAGTACCAGACAAAACCAACTCTTCTTTGGCAGTATAGCTTACTCCATCGAAATCGACAATCAATTGATATTGTTTGTCAGTCGTGATTTCGGGAATATCTAATGTATATAAGCCATCTTTAACATGATTGGCAGTCAAGACTTCATTGTCGTATTGTAGGGTTACAGAGGCATCATCAACAGAGAGAATTTCAGAGCTGTAAAAGTCAGTTGTTTTTGTAACAAGCACGCGCAATGTGGCCATTCCACCTCCTTGTGGACGCCCAAGCTCCGCATCGATTACGATTTGGTCATCTGCTTTCGGAAGATCAATGGTAACAACATCTTCGCAAGAAAAGCATAGGATAGTCAGTAAAAAGATTATTTTTTTCATCACCAGTCAATTCGATACATTACTGAGGGTACAATTCCAAAAATGGAAAATCGTACGGCTTCATTTTGCTGTGTTTCTCGATTTTGTCTAAAGTTGATACTCGCAGCATTTTTGCGATTATACACATTGTATATGCCAAAAATCCAGCTTCCTTGTCGGTTTTTTTTGGGAGGTCTTTTCAGGGTCGCTGATAAATCCATGCGGTGATAGTCATCAAACCGACTGCTGTTGCGCGTTCCATAATTAGGTACGCGTAAGCCACCAAATTCATACTGTCCCACAGGATAGGTTGTTGGCTGACCAGTTTGGTATAAAAAGTTGGCATTAAAACTCCATTTGTTGTTGAGTTGATAACTTGTATTGATACTTAAGTCGTGTCTCTTGTCATAGGCATTGGGATACCAGTTGCCATCATTAATTCCAGGGTCGCCAAGTCCCAGCCCCGCTGTTTTTTGTTCAGATTTTGACCATGTGTAAGCCAGCCAGTATTGCAATTTCCCAACTGACTTTTTAAATAAGACTTCCGTACCAAAGGCACGAACAATTCCAGGGAGCGTTACTTGCTCGACAGCATCGTTGGCAACCAAATCGGCACCGTCGATATAATCGAGTCGGTTTTTAACATCTTTATAAAACGCTTCAATCTCAATGCTCTGTTGACTTGGGGTTTCGGTGACGTAGCCGATTGCCCACTGATCGAGTTGTTGCGGTTTGAGGTGCGGTCCACTAGGTGCCCAGATGTCAAGGGGGGTTGGCGAGCTGGTATTTGAAATTAGGTGGAGATATTGATTGAGTCGGTTGTAAGACGCTTTTAAAGCACTATTTTTCATGGCATAGGACAGCGTAAGTCTCGGTTCGATATGACTGTATGTCGCAGAAGATTCGCCAGAGCCGTATTGCCCTGTAGGAATCCCTTTTTCATAGATGCCCAGTGCGGTATTAAACCGTGTTGATTGTCCATTTTCATAGATAAATAGACCGTTTTGTGACAATCTTGTAAAATGATTGAAACGCAGTCCAAATTTAAAAGAAAAAGAGGGAGAAATCTCGTGTGATATATCCGCATAAACGGCGTGCTCCATTGCATACTTCTTTTGCAACTGTTCCGCGTTGATTCCAGAGTCCAATCGAGCAGGTTCAATGAAGCCAGGATTAAAAGTATAGTAGGTTGATTGTAGACCAAAGTCAATATTGGTTTTGTCGTTTGCAAAATAGGAGAAATCATACTTAAGGTTGAGATTCTGGATGCCAGAATTCCAATCAAAACCAGCGAAATCAAGTAATAAACCGTAATAGTAATCACTGTAAATCAAGGATAGATTTGAAAACAAGCGCGGTGAAAATAAATGGTTCCATCTGAGATTAAATACCGCATTTCCATAGGTATTGACAAAGCTCTCATCAACATTAAATACATCACGACCAAAGTATCCAGATAGGTAAAGTTTGTTCTGATCGTTGATTGGAAAGCTCATTTTTGTATTCAAATCATAGAAATAGGCACTGTTTGGATTATCAGTGAGCTTGAGAAAAAGATGTGCATAAGTTCCTCTTCCACCAATCACAAAACTCCCATCTCCGAGAGGTCCTTCGGCAAGCAAACGACTGGTTACGAGTCCAATCCCTCCATTCACTTTAAACTCTTCCTTGTTCCCTTCTTTTTGATAAATGTTTAAAACGGAGGATAGTCGACCGCCATACTTGGCAGGAATACCACCTTTGAAGAGTCGTAGGTCTTTAATTGCATCTGGGTTAAATACGGAGAAAAAACCAAAAAGGTGAGAGGAATTATAAATGGTTGCTTCGTCCAATAGGATTAGATTTTGATCGGCAGAACCACCACGTACATTAAAGCCAGATGCGCCTTCACCTGCACTGGTTACACCAGGGAGTAACTGAATGGTTTTGAGTACATCTGGCTCCCCAAAAACTGCAGGTGTTTGCAAAACGGTTTTTGAAAGGAGTCGATTCACACTCATTTCGGGTTTTTTGATGTTCACCCTTTCTGTATTATCTATTAAAACAACTTCATCGAGTTCCTTGGCTGCAGGAGTGAGAAGAATATTTTGTTTGGTGTTTTCGATTAGCGATAAAGGAAATTGAAGCGTTTGATAACCAAGATATTGCACCGAAATCGTGTAGTCTCCGGGAGGTACACTGATTGAATAAAATCCATAGCTGTTGGTGACCGTTCCTGTGTTGAGTTCGGGGATTAATATGGTAACGCCAAGAAGTGTTTCTTTAGAAAATGAATCGGAGACGTCTCCACTCAAGGTTACACGGTCTTGTGCGGGTAATAGATAAAACCAAAAAAGGAATAGTGTTACACAACCAATACGGCGCATTTACATAGCAATTTTGGCAAATATACGATTTAATGAAATGTTTTTAGAAGCTCAATCTCCTTTATTTCCCAAGCGCCACATCAGAAATCCACCAGTGATAAACATCCAAATTGAATAGGCGCCCGTGGGGAGTCCCATCTCAAAATTGTTTAGCATGGTCGTCGCAATGACAAATGCCAATGTCCCATTTTGAATCCCACTTTCAATGGTGATTGATATCTGACTTTTTCCAGTGATGCCAAATAATTTTGCGCTTACAAACCCCAATCCCATTGTTGACAAGTTGAGAAGTAATGTTGGTAGTCCAACTTCTTTCATGGCTTGGGTTAAAGTGTCTTTATTGGCAATGATAATAATCAAAAAAATAATCACAAACAATACAGTGGAGGCGGTTCGCATGGGCTTTTCCATACGAAGCGCAAATGCTTCTCGTCGTTTACGGATCATCATCCCGATAGAGATCGGGATAACGGTAATCACCAAAATCTGCAGCATGGTTTCCAATACGGGAAGTTGGATAACAACATCTGTGTCTCCAGTAAAAAATGCTATGGCTTTTGACAATAGAATTGGAATGGTAAATACAGTAATGAGACTCGCTAAGGCAGTCAGTGTGACTGAAAGTCCAATATTTCCACGCGAAACTTGTGTAATCAAATTACTTGTTGGACCACCCGGGCATACAGAAAGAATCATCATGCCAATGGCCATTGAAGGATTGAGATCAAACAGCAAAACAATCGCAAATCCGATGAGTGGAAGAAACAACAACTGATTGCACAAACCAACAAGCACAGCTTTTGGATAGGAAAAGAGTCTTGCAAAATCATCTTTAACCAAGCTAAGCCCCATACCAAACATGATAATCGCTAAGGAAATTGGCAAAAAAATTTGCCCGATAATCATTGTGATATCCATGTTGAAGAGTTTGAACCTAGCAAAATAATTTACTAGCTACTAATCAATTAATTTTTTTTGTAAAAATTGTACAAGTTTTACAGTGATATAAATTGCACAGCTAGTAATTAGGCTGTTGGTTATAAAGTTAAAATCAACTTTAAAAGCGTTAACCTCCACAAAGATAGAAAATTGTTGAATTACAAATAAAATCAAAAAGTACATGAGAAACCCCGTTTTTTCTTTGATCAATATTTTTCCCCAAATAAAGGATTGTTTAGGGTGGACATAACATAGTTTTTTAGGCATAAATACAGGTGTCTTTTCTGCCCATTTTAGATAAGTGTTTCCAAATTTTTGCCTTAGAAAGACTTCCTCTGCATAAATGATTCTCTACTATTACATCCAAAATACAAATATGAATAAAATAAACAAGGTAAGTCCTCTATTTTTTAATAAACCAAAGAATTGGTTTATCGTTTAGATGTAGTTTGTAGGTACCCTTTGAAAGACTTTTTACTGGGATGAACCCATTGACTGTCAGTCGGCCAACAAGGAACTGTACCCCTTTGTCATCATAAATTTTATATGAGGAGTTTTTTGGAAGTTTATGGCTGACATTCAGGAAATTACCAACAGGGGTAGCATGTAGCGGAATTTGATCGTGTTTGTCTTTCAATGGCTTAGTTGGAAGGGCTTTTTATTTTTCATCAGAAGTTTTTGTTTAGGATTTGTATGGGATCTCATAATGAGTGTAAACAACCACATCTTGTGCTTGAAGTGAGTATGACGCCAAAGCAATCATAAATAAGAATAGGGATAATGATTTCATTTGAATAGAATTGAGGTTAAGTTGAATAAATAGAATTGCATCTGAGAAGACAGATACGATGAATAAATAATATGTTTGAATATTGTAGGTTGTTCATTTGAAACTAGATTTGGGTCTGTTCATTACAAATGTAACAAAAAAAAGCAACTTAAAAAGTTGCTTTTATATCTTGTTAAAAACCATTACCCTAGCCCAGTGTTTTGTCGAGCTTAGCTTTGATTGCATCTAAAAATTCTTGTGTACTTAAATAGTGCTCTCTTTTGAGATTCTTCTCATGGATAAGTAATGCCAAGTCTTTGGTCATTTTGCCGCTTTCCACCGTCTGAATACACACTTGTTCTAGCGTTTCACAGAAATTTGCAAGGTCCAGGTCGTCATCCAGTTTAGCACGATGAGCAAGTCCACGAGTCCAGGCAAATATGGATGCGATCGGATTGGTAGAGGTTTCTTCTCCTTTTTGGTGGAGACGATAGTGTCTTGTTACCGTGCCATGCGCTGCTTCTGCTTCCATGATTTCTCCATCTGGAGTAACCAAGGTAGAGGTCATTAAGCCCAGTGATCCAAATCCTTGTGCAACGGTATCCGATTGCACGTCACCATCATAGTTTTTACACGCCCATACAAACCCACCATTCCATTTCATGGCGGCAGCGACCATATCATCGATCAAACGGTGTTCGTAGTGGATACCATCTTCTTCAAATTTCGACTTGAATTCGTTTTGATAAACCTCTTCAAAAATGTCTTTAAACCGACCATCATACGCTTTCATAATGGTGTTTTTGGTACTTAGGTACAATGGCCATCCTTTGCTCAAAGCACGATTCATACAAGAACGAGCAAATCCATAAATGGATGAGTCGATATTATACATACTCATGGCGACTCCACCTTCTTGAAAGTTATATACTTCCCAACTTTGGACTTCGCTTCCGTCTTCTGGTGTAAAGGTCATGGTGAGTTTCCCTTTCCCCTTTATAACAGTATCTGTCGCTTTGTACTGATCTCCAAAAGCATGACGTCCAATACAAATGGGCTTTGTCCAACCTTGTACATACCGCGGAACATTTTTCATGATAATGGGCTCACGAAATACAGTTCCCCCTACGATATTGCGAATCGTTCCGTTTGGGGAACGCCACATTTTCTTTAAGCCGAATTCTTCTACACGATTTTCATCGGGGGTAATGGTGGCACATTTAATACCAACTTTATACTTGTTAATTGCATTGGCAGCATCAATCGTAATCTGATCATCTGTTGCATCTCTGCTCTCAAGACCCAAGTCGTAGTATAAAAGCTCAACATCGATGTAGGGAAGTATCAATTGGTCTTTGATGAACTTCCAAATGATTCTTGTCATTTCATCACCATCGATCTCAACGACGGGGTTAGCAACTTTAATTTTGGACATGATTTTGTTTTTGGTGGCGCAAATATACAACGCGACAAGCAAAAGACATAGGTCTTTACAAGAGAATTCGTTTTCTTTAAACGATCCGAACTAATGCCTTAAAAAAATTAGGAAATCAAAAAAAACTTCCTAAAAAGGAGGTGTTTGTGAAATGAGAATTGTTAATTCTTTCTTTCCTTGATTCGCGCTTTCTTTCCACGCAATTCACGGAAGTAGAAAATACGAGAGCGACGCACTTTACCACGACTATTAACCTCGATTTTTTGAATGGTTGGGAGGTTGAAAGGAAAAATTCGCTCAACCCCAACAGTACCAGAAATCTTACGAATTGTAAAAGTTTTGGTGCTGCCAGTACCTTTAATTTGGATCACAATTCCCTTAAAGAACTGGGTTCTTACTTTTTCGCCTTCGCGAATTTCATAATAAACAGTGATAGTGTCACCTGCTTGAAACGCAGGAAAGGATTTTTTCTCGACGAATTCGTCTTGAACATATTGAACTAGATGTTCCATCATATTTAGCTAAAAATAACTAAGAGCAACATTCACGACCATCGTCAGCGGTTGAACCTAGGGTCTGCAAAATTAGATATTTTTTTTTTGTGTGCAACCGTTTAACCCTTATTATCTAATTGCAAGAGTATTTTCTTATTTTCGATACAGCGGAAATTGATACATCATGGTATAGTTTAGTCCAGCACCCCAAGGGCTGACGTTTGAAACACGATGAAACCCAGGAACATAAAGGTTGTCAAAATTATCGACTTCCCTATCGTTGATCAAGTAATTCATCCGTACACTGATTCCCATATACAGATTGGTTAGCAACTCAGCTTTTACGCCAACCAAGAGTTCAAACCAAAATGCATTTAGATTGTTGAATTCGACAGCAGTGTCTAGTGGCTTATATAATTCTTCTTGCCAGAAATGATTGAGTTGTCGAACTGCGTAGCCATGGAGTCGATGCTTGTGCTTACTTGTACCTAGTCGGAATCCTGTCAAGAGTTGATTTTCCATGCCTTGCCAATTTTTAAATAAATTGATATCTAATCCTAGCTTGAGGTATTCACCTGAAGTCTGAAAATCGAGAGACTCACTGACCACTCGCTTGTTCTCCATTCCGACTTCCCCTGCGAGATACAGGTTGTGCGTGAGTCGATAATCAGCTGTGAGCTCGAGACCCTTGTAGTGATCTTCTACTACAGAGCGAATGGGCTTACTCATATCAACTCCAAAACGAAGACTATATCGTTCGGTGTATTTGGGAATGCTATCCTGGCAATAGCCAATGCAAACCATAAAAAGAAGTAAACCGCTAATGGAAGATTTTAACATGGGCTAGGGTGTCTATGATGACTTCATTGGTTACAATCTCAATTGAATTTATCCAATTGGCGGGCTGGTCAACTTCAATGGTATGGATTTGAAATGTGGTTTGAAATCCACATGCTCGACTCAAATAAACATCTTTCGTTAGGTAATCAATTTCAATACGATCTGTAACTCCATTAGCAATGATTAAATCTGCATTTATTTTACTGGCATTGACTTGAAGAGGAAATACAATCGAATCGGTATTGACAAACTCAAGAGAAGCTTCTCCGTTCAAGCTCATGACCCGTAAGGTATCTACAACTTTAAATTCATTTGGTTGACTTGAGTCGTACAATCGAAAAATAAGTTGTGGAGTCGATGGGTTTGCTTCACTACACACATCATCTGGCTCACAACTGGAGTTGAGAAAAAGAAAGAAAAAGAAAAACCAGATTTTACGCATGGATTCTTTCCAAAAGTACAACATTTTCTACGTGTTGTGTATGCGGAAACATATCGACTGGCTGCACTTTTTGAATTGCATAATGGTCGGTTAACAAATTTAAATCTCGCGCCTGCGTAGAGGAGTTACAACTCACATAAACGATTCGCTGTGGTTGAACTGCAATCAATTGCTGAACAACATCTTTGTGCATCCCTTCACGAGGGGGGTCTGTAATCACAACATTTGGTGTTCCATAGGTAGCGATAAAATCATCGGTAAACACTTTTTTCATATCACCAGAAATAAAACTCAAGTTGGGCAATTTGTTTCTCTTTGCATTTTCTTTTGCAGCAGCAATGGCTTCGGGGATGGCTTCGATACCAACCACATGCTTTGCTCCTTTAGCGATAAACTGAGCGATGGTTCCCAAACCTGTATACAAGTCATAAACGATTTCATTTCCTGTAAGCCCTGCAAAGTCACGCGTAATTTTGTACAATTCATAGGCCTGTAACGAGTTGGTCTGATAAAAAGATTTAGGTGTAATCTGAAA
>CEVS01396398.1_pt1 | contig 10730 bp, 4 predicted proteins | sample 361571 | NCBI WGS metagenome assembly CEVS01 (sample SAMEA2623850, study PRJEB7988) | marine metagenome | isolation source: saline water (ENVO:00002010), including | reverse complement strand
GGCCTCTTTTGCTCCGAAAGGACCTTCAGGGTCGCAAGATTCAATGATAATAGGAGTGACATTTGGCATTTCATGCACACTTGGAATCTTGTAATCCAAGAGATTTGGATTTTGTAAGTGACCTGTTCTTCCATACACCATTTGTTCTGTTAATACCTGGCCCAATCCCATATGGCAGGAACCAATAATTTGACCTTCTACTGCCAGTGGATTCAATGCTTTTCCACAATCATGAGCAGCCCATACATCGGTACACTTGATGAGTCCAGTTTCGACATCAACATCAACTTCTGCGACATATGCAGAGAATGAGTATGCTGGAGCAAGACCTGCTGCTGCCCCTTTGTGTACGCCACCCATCGGCGGAGAACGATAAGCACCAGAAGAAATCAGTGCACCTTTGTCCTCTTGCGCTTTGTGAAGAGCTTCCAAGTATGACATTCCGATTGCAGGATCGTGTTTGTAGTAGATTCGCCTATCGTTGAGAACAAGAGTGTCTGGGTGGTATCCAAGAGTATCCCAAGCAGCGTTCAACAACTTTTCTTTGATTTCTAATGCGGCCCTAATTGCAGCATTAGCATTCATGAAAGTAACTCTGGAAGAGTAAGAGCCCAAATCAACTGGGCTGGTATCACTTTCATGACTACGGACGTGAATCATCTCGATAGGTAAAGCAAGTACCTCTGCTACAACTTGCGCTACTGCCGTTGTGGAACCTTGACCGATGTCTGCAGCACCTGTGTGGACAGTTACTCCTCCATCCATATCAATTTGAAGATGAACTGTAGCATGTGGGAATTTGTTAGGGTCCCAATGAATAGGAAGGCCTGAGCCTGAAATGAAGAAGCCGCAACCGATTCCAATACCCTTTCCTAGAGGCAATTTCCTGAATTTATTGTCCCAGTCGCTGCCTTTTCTTACCTCTTGCAATGCTTGACGCATTCCGTTAGAAGTGATTCTAAATCCTGAGATTGTTCTAGAATGAGGGGGTAGAAGATTCGCTAGTCTCAAGTCGATTGGATCTACGCCCAATTGTTCTGACATATCATCCAGGCCAACTTCTACAGCACACCTTGTGTTTACTGCACCATGCCCTCTCATAGCCCCGCTAGCGGGCTTATTTGTCCAAACCCTTGCTCCTGTGTAATGGAAGGAACCCAACTCGTAAGGAGCGGTCGCTAAAACTCCGTTGTAATATGATGTTACGTGTCCGAAGGAAGCAAAGCCTCCTCCGTCGATTAAAGCATCAATGTCGAAACCAGAGATTCTTGCTTCTTCATCGGCGTACATCTGAACTTCTATATGGCTAGGGTGACGACCCCTGTTTACCCAAAATACTTCTTCTCTATCAAATGTAATTCTGACGGGACGGCCGGCCTTTCTTGCCAAAATTGCCGCACACATCTCGTGAGGGAATGGGTCTGATTTTCCACCAAAACCTCCGCCCACGAATGTACGAATTACGTTTACTTGATGCATTGGGACCTCCAATACTGTCGCCAATGCTCTGTGTGCATAATGGGGAACTTGTTGTGGCGTATACAATTGTAGTCTACCATTTGAATCCCAATGTGCCACAACAGCATGAGGTTCAGTAAATCCATGATTAACACCCATGTACTTCCATTTACCATGATACATAGCGTTCGGGTTTTCAATCATGGAGCGATCTCCGAACTCTTGGAAAACTCTCTTTTGAACGTTGGTTGTTCCAACGTGATACTTACCTCTCCAGTGAATTGGTTCATCAACGTCTTCCAAACCTTTTTTCATATCATGAATGGATTCAAGCACATCATATTCTACTTCAATAAGTGCTGCTGCCTCTCTTGCAGTTGCTTCATCAACCGCAGCAACACAGGCAACTAGGTCGCCCACGTGCCTGACTTTTTCTACAGCCATTGCATGTTCGTCCTTGGTTACAGGTAGCACACCGAATTTGTTAGGTGCATCTTCACCAGTTGCGACCGCTATAACTCCAGGAAGTGCTTCGGCTTTTGAGGTATCAATACTGACAACCTTGGCATAATGATGAGGCGAACGGATAATTCTACCAATTATTTCATTTGGAATTCTAACATCGTCACCGTACCATGCTTGTCCGGTAACTTTTGCATTTGCATCAACCAGCGGAATCGCTTTTCCAACGATGGTACCAGTTCTTGCTCTATCGTGTATATGGGCTCCAGCTGGTTGCTTTTCTTTGCCGCCGACCATCTCTGGAATGAAATCTAAATCTCTGGGTTTCATTACAGGTCTAGATCCACCTGAACCTGGTGGACCGAAACTTTGTTTTCCAGCAACTCTCTTTCCATCCTTGCGGATTTCTCCAGACCCTTTGCCTGGTTGTTGCTTGTAGCCTCCAGACATGAAAATCACCTCGCATGGCCCGGAGGCATTGTCGGTTCTTCTGGACCACTTGGGTGAGGGTCTGGATGAGCAACGCTTGCTGCAGGTGCTAATTCTGCATCTCCTCGATGAATGGCAGCTGCTGCTTGAATCGATTCAATGATTTGTTGATAACCGGTACACCTACACAAATTTCCTTCAATCGCACAAGCTATTTCTGAGTCAGAAGGATTGGAGTTTTCATTCAACAAGGCCTGTGATGCAACAAGGAATCCGGGTGTACAGAAACCACATTGGGAGCCACCATGTTCAGCAAAACATTGCTGAATTGGAGCCAAATGTGCACCATCTGCTAAACCTTCAACGGTTGTAACTTTGCAGCCTTGTGCATCCTGAGCCATAGTCAAACAAGAAAGCCTTGGCTCGCCGTCAATCATAACGGTGCAGCAGCCACAGGTCCCCATGTCACAACCACGCTTTACACCAAGGCATCCAGCCTTGTCTCTTAGTACGTCTAACAAAACTGCATTAGAGGGAGCAAGTACCTCGCAGTCTTGCCCATTTACTTCTGCAGACCACACTTTGGAGGGTGCTGCTGGAATCATTGAAACATGCTCTTCTCCGACCATATCTGACACCAACCTAACATTGCGAAGATGAATCACCCTTTCAGCATTGGCACTGAATTGTTTAGCAATTATAAATTGAATTGTTACGATTTTAGTTGCGTAACCGAACTGCTGTAAAGTCATCTTTACCAGGTTCAGGATCATTCCAATCAGCATCGCCGGGTAAAATTAGACCATCTCCAATACGAACTAAATCTGACGCCAAATCTTTCTGGAGATTACATAGATGGTCCCAATTAAATGAAGGGTCTCTCCACTTTGCCCAAAGACGCATTCTTCTCCATGATGACTTTCCTTTAGCGTATAGTTGGATTTGCAATTTTCCTGCAGTTGGCATCCACCAAATCATCAATGGCAAGACCAATGCAGGCGGTAATGCAAATAAGAATTCAATAATTATGCTGTAATCAGCATAGCTAGAAAGCGGACTAGAATCCGATAGTAGGGCCCATGTAAAGGCACTAGCAGACAAGAACCACCAAATTGGATATGCGATTAATGCAGTGTACAATTTCAATGCCCCTCTGCTTGTTTCTCGTAATTTACGACCCAATGTTCTATCCAATAATACTACAAATAAAAATGGAGGAAAGGACCCTACTATTGCGCTGAATGTAACAAAACCTACCATGAAGGACCAAGCGAATAAAAATAAGAAAATGGATTTTGCAAATCCTTTGGTCGTCACAGACATCGGCCTGGAATCAACATGGTGGGGTTTTAGATCTAATTTTTCTAATTTATACATGTGCTCTCTAGTCCTTTGCTCCAACTTTGCACATTCCTTTGAGTCGTTTTTTGCCAACCATTCCCATGCTGCTCTGACTCTTCTAGCACCCATAACTCCTTGTCCATAAGTGACTATCTTCTCCATCTCGGGATTTTGTCTTCTTCTCTCTGCTTGAATAATCGAACGTGCTTTCCAAATAAGTTCACGATCTTTCCAATCTTCACGGGAAAGAGAAGCTCGGGAGATTTCTCCAGATATTATTTCACTCAACTCATCTTTGCTGCCTGTAACCTCAATCGGTCTTTCTACTGTTAAAGCAACTCTCTCACGGAAGTAATGTTTCTTGCTGTAATGAATCCCAACTGGGATGATAACCGGTTTGTTTTCTTCGGCTATTTCACTTGCTCTTAGAGCAATTTTTGCAGCGTTGTCCTCTATTTTCTTTGTATTGGAAGAAGTATGCGACTCTCCTTCTGGGAAAACTACAATGCTTTTTCCAGCAGCAACTTGAGAGGATAAATTTTCTAATTTATCCTCATCATTGACTAAACCATCATAATTAATTTGTTGAATTGGCAGAAGGCCTTTTGTTAACATTTTATCAAAAAGACCACCAGGGTGCCATGACACTACTACTGAACCTCTATCCTTTGGTAGATTTTCGATATCTATTACAGATATTTCTCTAAACCACGTGGACATCAAAACCCGACTAAACCAGTTTCGAAGGCCCATATTTTTGCGTGATGACTCATGGTTTTGATACCTCTCCCGATTTTACACGGAAACACAGGTTTCAAACAGTATTGCTTTGTCGGAGAAGCGCGGTGATGAATGTGAGCGGATTAAGACGATGCTTCGGTTTGTTTGGACTTGTTATTCTGATTGCTCCTTTAGCTGTTGCAACAATCCCTGTTTCAGTAGACTCAGATGACAATAGCGAGCCACAAGGATGGTGGACTGAAACCACTGTTGACAGAAACCAAAACAAAATTGGTGATATGGTTGAACTGCACATGGATAATCCAATTTTCCTCGATGAAGACAATACTTTACCGCTGATTATAGACTTCTATTACACACCTGGTCAAGATGAAATTGAGATGTTGGAAGACCATGTGGACTATCAACACCAATTTATCTTACACGGAATTGATGCTCTGGCAGGTAGAGTCCCTGTAACAGAATTGCTAACTCTTAGAGAAATCCCTGGAGTTGTTATGATTGAGTTAGATGGGATTCTTACAATCGCAAATAATGATGCCAGAATTGGCCACGGAGTTGACCGCACATTTGCTGAAACTGGCTATGATGGATCAGGAACTACTGTTGCAATTATCGACACAGGCCTAGATGGAAATCATTCCAGTCTTGATGACCAAGACGATGACCCGACCACCTATGACCCTAAAATCATCGGATTTTATGATGCCGTAAACGCCGCTAGTGTGACCAATGGCACTATTTTCCCATATGATGACCAAGGGCATGGCTCTCATTGTGGAGGAACAACCGCTGGAACAGGCGCACCCACCTATGAGCATCCAGGAATGGCGCCTCAAGCAAATTTGGTTGGAGTCAAGGTTCTAGATTCGGGAGGATCTGGCTCTTTCGCAGGTGTCATGGCAGGGATGCAGTGGACGATTGATACAATGCACGATTACAACACAAAGATTGCCTCCATGAGCCTTGGAGGACCAGGTGCTATTGAGTGGACTTCCTCTGAAGAAGACAGTGTAAATCGTCAAGCAAATGAAATGGTAAGAGCAGGAATTGCGTTGTATATCGCTGCAGGAAACAATGGAGTCAGTGCACAGATTGGAACACCTGGTTCAGCAGAAGATGTAATCACTGTAGGCGCATTAGACAAAGATACATCAATCGCAATTTATTCAAGCCAAGGACCTACAGAAGAAGGACGGATCAAACCAAACATCGCATACATGGGTAGCAGTATCATGTCTGTGGCATACAACACAGGCGATCAATATACAGGAATGAGTGGAACTAGTATGGCGACACCAGGAGCTGCTGGAGTTGGAGCATTAATGTTGCAAGCAAATCCATTCCTTTCACCATTTGACATACGTAACATTATGCAAGAAACCGCTACTTACAGGCAATGCCACTACATGGGAGCGAACGAACCATGTGTTGATGACTTAATTCCAAAGAATCGCCAAAACAACGTGTATGGGCACGGGCATGTCAATTCCCTAGAAGCTGTGCTTGAGGCTGCTGAATACAACCAACAGTACACAATCAATACAAATCTTTCCTTGAATGTGACCAGTACTTTGAACGAAAATGGAAGTATTTTGTTGGGGCCTGGCTCAGAATTACAAATAGATATTAATCAGGGCTTAGATTCTGTACAATGGACGAGCAGTGACCTGAGACATTCATGGACTTACGTGGACTCTTACGATAACGATAAACAAGTAACACTAAGTTATGATGAAATGTTTAAGCAATTAGATCTTCTTCCAGATACTGAAGTTCATAGTGAGCATACAATCTCTGTTAGAGGCCTAGAGGGAACTACATCCAGTCCTCTGATTTCAATAAAGATAGAACTTACTCAGGAAGTCCTAGTTGACCCTCCAAAATCAGATGAAGATTCTCTGAATTACATCATTTGGGGTTCAGTAGCGGCCGCAATCATCTTGACAATCATACTGGTAGCAGCCTTCATCAAGAATGATTCTGAAAACGAATTAACAATTCCTGAAGATTCAGATATCAAGGATGTTGTAGAAGCAGAAATCATTGATTAATCAAAGATAGATGCTCAATTCCGGGTCAACATTCAAAAGCCTATGTTAGAACTGTTAACCGAGAATTATGGGTAACATGCCATCGAGACCTCAAAGACCGACCAGTTCTAGAACACTTTCACAAAGAATTGGTAATCTCTCTGTAGATGCAACTCCAGCAGCACCAAATGTACAGGTGGGAGTCATTGGAAAACCACAGAACTTAGTTGATTCTGGATTACAGAAGTTCGCCCAGCTTATCCTGTTTGGTATTGCTATGGTAGCCATATGGGCAGGATTGCTATCAATCGCTTTTGGCAGTGAAGATACCGGGCAAACCGAATTTCTGGCCTTAACTATAGGAGGCCTTCTATCAGGATTCTTAGCGATTTGTTTAGTTGAATTCCAAAGAAGGAAAGGCGGTAATGAACTACAGAATGTTCACGATTACATGCTAGGAGTCGCGTTTTTCTTCCTAGCAGTTGGAACACTTTACGGTTCACGATGGGTTGTTGGCCTCTTAGCAGAACAAGGTGTTGGATGGTTTATCCCTGCTGGTACAGATCCAACTAGTGTAGACTGGAATCCTACAGCGAATGCAATTTATGTTCAAATGGTTGCAACAGTGGGACTAGTATTGGCCCAAACTGCGTACTTGATGAGGCTAAGAGGAGTCACAACATTTGGCTGGTCTGTAACTACATTTACTCCTTTGATTGTTGCATTAATCGGTTCAAGTATCTGGATGGAATGGTCTAATGACATTGTTTCTTGGGAATTAGGAATTTCAATGATCGCCCTTGCAACTCTATCTATGTGGCTTTCACTTAGAGCCAACAGCGGAATTATATTTTCAGTTGTAGCCGTAACATCAGGACTTCTTCCTCTACTTTACGAATATAATAACGAAGCAGGCAACGGAGCAGGTGGAGCTCTTTCCCTTCTAGTCTTCATAATCGCTGTTCAAGGATTAATGGCGGCTGACAAGAGATTGCGTCAAGACCTGATGCAGTGGACTTCTGCGTTCCTAGTCGGCGAAGTGATTCTAGCGATGATTATTGCAAGAGAATTTGATTTGCAATTAATTCTCGGACCAATTAGGCAATATGACCTACCTGTTCTTGATGTATACCTAACTTTGCAAGTAGGACTATGGCTTGCTGTTCTATTCGCATATTTCCCAGCTACATTGATGAGAAGGATCCCCTATATGCCAATAGGATTGGCTGCTAGCTTATTCCTAATTGAGCCAGAGGCAGGACTAATTCCTTGGATTGTTACTCTTCTAATGCTTCCATATCTTTTGGTTATCTCAAAGGTTACCAGAAACTGGGTTGCGAATATGACCATGATTGCGGTTGGATTCTCATTCTTTACCCAATCACATTTCATGGGAGGATTTGAACCATCATGGCTCGAATTTACTATACTAGTCACTGTTCTTGTAAGTGGTGAACTTGGAAGACAGAAGGGCCATTTATCCGATTGGGCACACTTTGTCACCCTAGGATTGTTGGTTCTATCAGAATCCGTACTGTTTGGTGATGATCCATATATTCCATGGACATTATTCCTCTACGCAATCATATCTTCATTCATGATGATGCAAGATGCTGAGAAGACAGGAGACAAAAATAAAGCGTTCGAAGCATCTGCTGCTACCGCAGGTTCAATGTTTATTGCGATTATTCTTTCTCTGTTCGACAGATTAGAGGTCCCTCTTCCTGATAGCGTTGCTTCAAACCTAGATGGATTCAATGTCACTCTAGCGCTTGTAGGACTAATTGTATACGCCTCGATGAGAAAATTCAGAACTATCGAATTGGATATTGGGGTACTAGTGAATTGGGCAGAAGGTCGAAGAAAAATGATGATGCCAGTATTCGATAGCGCTGCAAATGCCTGGGTGGTGCCCGAAGAAAAAGTCGGTCATGATCCGATGGATAGTTCATTGGGACCACTTGGTCGAATGAGCCTTATTGGACCAATGATCTTATTCACGGTTTCATTGGCTGCAGTCGGTATAACCGACTTAGCTCAAAACATATTCTGGACAGTATTGATGATAGTACCAATTGGAATTATTATTGCAGAGGTAGTCAGCGAAGAGAAAGCTTCCTCAACTGGTAGAATGATTGCAACTATGACAATGATAGCGGTTTCCTTGCCGATGGCAATAAGCCTGAATGAAGCAAGATATGAAATCGGTAAGTTATACAGTTCAATGATATTATTCGATTTACTATTACTTGCAGGACCTCTAGGAGTTTCAGTAATGTTAGAAAAGAAAGGATTGAACGATGATTCTCTGAATCGCAGTGCAGACATTGCTACGTTAGTTGGTTTGTTGATTCTGGGATTGTTCGACACCACCGGTGGATTGCTATTCTTGCCAATGTACATCTTAGTATTCCAGAGAGCACTCAAGCATCAATTGAACTTCATTCTCTGTGTGGCACCTTTGGCACTTATTCTGTATGGAGATTTATCGCAAGGAGATAGATTTGTTTCAGACGGAGCAATAATTGCCGAAATTTTAGCAGCGATTGATATAACAGCATATGATCCTACTGAAGTAACAATTCTTGGTTTGAGCAGATTTGCATTCATCATAATGACTGTAACAAACCTAGCAATTTTGGTCAAGGCTGTATTGGACAGAAGATATGACAGAGAAGTTGAATTCGAGGCACCAATTACAATTCCAGCAATTTGGTTAACAATTGGAATTTATGGTGTATTACCTCAAGCAAGTTGGCTGTTACTATTCATGACAATACTAGTAACACTTTATTCTTGGTTAATTGGAAAACTTGATCTTATACCTTGGGTACCAGCGATGGCATTCTTTTCTTTCTGGATTGGATTTGTAAATGACTCTAACTTCAATCACTTCGATGGAATTGATTACATCACTAACAGCCTATTAGGAACTGGTTTGTTCACGCTAATTTTGAACCAAGCAAGTTCTACTGGATACCTCTACAAATATGCAGATGAGTATGAAGGAGGCGAGATAGATCCTGTTTCGCCATATGACCATGTTACTGTATTCCACTTAAGTTCCCATGCAGCAAGGGAAAAATTGACCTCTGTAATGAGAACATGGACTATTATTTGTTTGACATTCTCTTGGACTGCCCTAAAGGGAATAGGAACCATAATCGGTGCCGTGTGGGCTACTTATGATGCATTTGTCAATGGACAGAAATACGCATTACTAGCTCTCCCATTACTACATGCATTCGCAATTTGGAATGTTATAGAAAGGTTGGACCAAAGTTCTGACGTTCAGGACTTATTGGTAGGAACTGTATTGATGCTAAGTGGTATTTTGATGACAATTATGGCATCAAAGACCGAGATAGCCTGGAATTGGAATTTCTTCGAATGGGATGATGAAATCGAGTATTATGGTTGGATTGATAGAATTGGCCAACTTGGTATCGCTTACTTCCTAATAGGTATTTCATGGGCGATTGGTGACGCTGATTTAGGCAAGATGTTGTGGGTAGTATGGGCAGCATTCCTATCGGGAATTGCCATCCAAGGATTCAGAGATGAAACCGAAACCCCTTGGAGGAGAGGAATTGGTTCTATGGGAACAATATTCGCACTGTTCATGCTTTCTTTCGAATTCACTACAAGTTTGTACACATACGTCACATGGATGTTTATGGGTGTCGTCGCACTTGGATTTGGATTCGCATACATTGCAAGGATGGGAGAAGTATCAACAATTTTCACAGAAAATTTTACGGAAGTAAAGGAGGCCATTATCCAACAAAATGGCGATGGGAACACAACTTTCGGACAGGAAATGAAACAGATAGAGCCTATTCCTGAACCTGTAACTTCGCAAGATGATGTTGATGAGGACGAGGAATCTGAACCAGAAGTGATAGATGAGGTTGAAGAGGTAATCGATATTGATTCAGATGATTTGGATGATTTAGAGGATTTATTGGATGAAGATGTGACTATGGAAGACGATTCTGTGGAAGTTAAATCTGAGGAGAAGGTACCTGAAAAAGATTCGACCTTTGACTATGATTTGCAACTTGATCCTGCGGTTATGTCTGCGATTCAGAACTCTCTAGCAAATACGCCACATGATGGCTACAAACCCGTTGTCTCCATCGGATCTAATGGTAATTTGAAGATTGATTTCGTGCCAATCTGATTGTCCGCCATGATGAAACACTCCGCCTTCCTGGCTAGGAACATGGCGAAGGAAATGGTTTGGATAGACCTTGAGATGACCGG
>CEVS01139429.1_pt1 | contig 10754 bp, 7 predicted proteins | sample 361571 | NCBI WGS metagenome assembly CEVS01 (sample SAMEA2623850, study PRJEB7988) | marine metagenome | isolation source: saline water (ENVO:00002010), including | reverse complement strand
GAAGAAACTGAAGAAACTGAAGAGAGCGAGGAAGCAGAAGAAACTGATGAAGCAGAAGATTCTGAAGAAACCGAAAGCGAGCAAGTAGAAGAGGAAACTGAAAGCGAAAATGTGGATGATTCCGAAGAGACAAATGATTCATCGCCTGAAGAAGGTTCATCCGAGGCTGAGGAAACTGAGTCAAACCAATCATCTGATTCAGAAACTCAGGATGATGGAAATTCTTCAGATGATTCAAATGATTCTCAAGAAGAAACTTCACCTCAAGAATCTACCGATACGGAAGAAGAGCCATCAAAAAATAACACCCCTGTAGAGACCACAAGTTCAGATGAAGATTCAACATCTAAAGATAGCAGTGAAACATCTGTTATCGATACAGAAGATGATTCTCAAGAACAATCCTCTGACAACGTTGATTCAAATGGGGGCATTGCAAATGAAACCACGTCATCGGAGACATCAGGAAATACTTCTGATGCTGACTCCACAAATAATCAATTTTCAGAGGGTTCAGAAAGTGAGGCCGAAACCCAACCAGCTTCAAATGAAAATCAATCAACACCAGAAGTTCAACGTCCAATAGCTACAAGCACATCATCTAGCGATGAAGCTAGTCCACCCACTCAACCTAATCAAGGTAGAGAAATTAAAGATACTCCATTAACCAGACCAGCTGAAGAGCCTGCAACTTCTCCTGAGTCGATGACAACAAGCTCTTCTTCAGATCCTGTAACTGTGACACAGCCTGTAACTTCAACTTCTTCCTCGGATTCAGTTCCATTAGTTCAACCCCCGACATCAACATCATCATCTGATTCGGTACCTTTGGTTCAACCGCCAATAGCTACATCATCCTCAGATACAATAACGCTTGAACCTTTAACTCAGGAGACTGAGCCTGTAATCCCTGAAATAGATGAGGGTTTGTTGGATAGCTTTGATATTTCTAAAAACACTTCTGATACTGGTATTGATAACTTAACTACTGCCTATGATCAAGGAGGGGAGTTATTTATTGACGATACACAAATTGAAACTCAAGAAGAAGAATTCATAGAGGAAGCTACTGAAGCAAATGAGGAAGTGCAAATTGAAGAGGTACAACAAGAACAAAAAGTTGAAGTAGTAATTGAAGCTCAACTTTCTACGAACACTTCCTTCATTAAAAACGATATTGAAGAAGATTTATCAATAGGCTCATCTTTAGGAAAAATTGATGTCAATTATACCGGTTCAGAAGAGTTAAGATTTGTTTTGGGAGGAAATGGTAGCGAAAATTTTGAAATTGACGATCAAGGGAATATTATCTTAAAAAACGATTTAGATTACGAAGCAAGACAGTCATATGACTTATTGGTTTTCACTTTTCTTGGAGATAAATCAATAACTAACGATCTTAAATTTAACGTTGTGGATATTGATGAAGATCCAGTTGTGGATTTAAATCTATTAGTAAATTCTTTGGCTGAAAATACTGCAACTAGTTTTAAAATAGCTGATATCCAAATAGACGATCCAGAAAAAAACGGTATTTCAACATCTATATCTGGTGCAGATGGAGCTAAAGTTTCCATTTCAAATTCTGGAGAAATAACACTAAAAGAATCTTTGGATTTTGAAACCAAAAAAAGCTTAGAGTTTGTTGTTTCGGTATTTGATGGCAAAAATACTGTAGAAAAACCAATTTCTATACAAATTAGAAATATCAATGACTTAACAGCAAGCGTTAATTTATCGAGTAATCAATTACACGAAGGTTCAGATATTGATTCAACAGTCGCTAATATCAATGTTGTCGGCGACTCTACTCTCAAATACTCCATTTTAGGAACAGATAGTTCAGATTTTTCTGTTAGTTCAGATGGAAAAATTAAATTAGCGAAGATTTTAAGTTACAGTTCAAAAAATATTTATGATTTAAAACTCAAGGTAGAAGGCAGGAATGATACTGTGGAAGTGCCTTTCACGGTAATTATTAAGGAAAATGAGGCTCCAGTAATTTCTTCTAATTGCCTTAATGGCTGTAGCTTTGATGAATTAACTTCTATAGGAACAACATTAGTAGAGTCTTCTAGACAAGATAATGATGGCGACAGCATCTCTTACGGATTGGTAAATGATTTTGGAGGAAAATTTTCAATTGATCAAAATACCGGAAAAGTTTCTTTATCCAATAAATTGGATTTTGAATCCCAAAATTCATATACCCTTCAGGTTAGAGCAACAGATTCCAAGAATCTCACCGATACAAAATCAGTTTCGTTGACAGTAGGCAATATTAATATTGCTCCTTCAGCTTCGTTTAATACAGACTCTGTCGCTGTATCTAAAGTAAACAATATAATTCTTATCGAAGAGGATATTGATAACATAATTGATAGTGATCAAAAAATTTTTCAAGCCAGTTCAAATTTTACTGACTCATCTTCAACTTTCTCTTTATCTGGACCCGATGCAAGTAAATTTGAAATCAATAATCTTGGCGAGGTAAAAGCTAAAGATCTCTCAAATGCAAGTTCATCGGGAGGTATCGACGTTGAAGTTCAAAGAGCTTATAACATTACTGTTACCGAGTCTCGACCAGATGAATCTGATGGATCTCAAAACATAACCTTATTTTCTCAGAATGTAGAAGACGATGCTGCATCTGTAGCTCGATATTCAGCAGCTTTTAATAGCGATAGTAGAGTTAGATTTAAAGCTTCTGCAGATAGAGGGATTATAGGAATTCAGGACAATAAAGCTTTTCGAGAGACCATTTTAAGCAAAGATGATTTAGCCCGAAACAATGGTATTACCTCTGTTTCTTCCAAGGGGCACATGCGAGTCAACAGCGGCAAAATAGAAGTTTTTTCAAGCACCATAGAAAATGGCAATAGTGAAAATAATGTGACCTCTTCGGATTGGAAATACGAGTTTCCCATTGATACTGATAGCTCAGAAGAAAGCATAAACACTTATGCTCCAAATCATGACAAATTTAATGAAACAGCTTCTTTTTCTCCAATTGATAATGATCCAACTCAGAATATTATAGAGCGAGTAAACCAAGGAAATTACTATGAGGCAGGAGAGGGTATTCAAACTGTTCTTACACATAAACTAAATGTTTCCGGTAACGGAAAAGTTACGAACTTACAATTACCACAAAGCTTTACTTATTATGGTGATACATTTACTCACATTAATGTCTCTGAAAATGGCTATATAAAATTCTCTACAAATAGTTCTGTGGCCGATGATGTATCCGGCTGGCAACACGGAGTACCATTGATGTATCTTTTTGATGCAGCTGACTACGATACAGCTAATGGATGGCCAGATAGTTATCAAGTCCCGATACAGTATCGAGGATCAAATTTAAGCAATACTTTATTTCCAATTTGGTCATACTTTCGAGCAGAAGCTAATGAAAAAACCGATATAAGAACTTTATGGAATCCTACAACCAAAAATTATGTAATAGGATTTTATAATTTGAGCTCCACAGATCACGAGGATAATAAAGTAAATGTGGAAGTTGTTCTGAATACAGTTTCAGGCGAAATAAAATTTATATACGGAGACTTTGGCTCAAATTTTCAAAAATTTGATAGTGGTAGTAATACGATGATAGGGATTTCAGGAGATTTATCTCAGTCAGAATACACACAAATATATTATTGCGATCAAAACGAGGATTGTTCAAATTTTGGTGAAAATGATGCAACTAGTACTTTTGCAGACCACGCATCCAGAACTACCGATAGAGGTGTGATTAATAGTCTTTACAATTCATCTCTTTTTACAAATCATGGGGCAAAAAGAATAACCGACTTTTCGACATTAGTCTTTTCTCCTAATGGGGGGTCTGCATATAACTTTTCATATAATGATGACACTTCAAATTCATTTTTAAATGCAACTGATGACGGAAGTCTTTCTGGACCAACATTTACCAAGTCAGAAATTACCTCTTCTGGTAGACAAGGAAATGATTTCAATTTTTTATGGATGAATTTAGATAAATCAGCGGTAAATATTTCCTATAGAGCCCCATCAGAATCAAATCCAGGAGGCTACAACATTAACTCTCCTAATTACAAGGACGGATCTTTTGGAACTGCTGGCTATGCAAATGCGAGTTACAATTTACTTGAAGACCAAATAACTATTGCTGGAATCCCATATTCAACCTCTGACTTTGAAAAACTCAAAACCCAGTATGGTTCAAACTCAAAACGAGTTGTTGCTTTTGCACCAATACCTATTGAATATACATCTAAAAGGAAAAATCCTAATTTAGAAAGTCTTAGTTATTCAAATGATAAGGAGTATTTAAAATATTTCTTACCTCAATTTTTCTCTACGGATTATTTAGATCCCCAATTTGATGGAAGTGACAAACTATTTGATTTTGATGTTCTACAAGAAAATGACTATTGTCAGATTCCTGGTTCTCTCAATTGCACTTATGCAGTTAATGATTTAAAAAATAGAGATTTGCAAAGACCTAGCGCCAGCGTTAATGCTTCTTCAGCTTACAATGATAATTACAGCTGGGTTTCTACTGCTTTATCTGGTCAAGGCACTAATGAATTTATAAAAACTAATAGATTTTCTGGTTCAAATAATTATGTACCTGAAGGCCAGTCTCTTTGGTATCAAGTATTTAAACCAACAGGAAAAGGTGTTGGTCTATTTGTCCAATTAAATTTTAATTGTGAGAGCGGAGGTCCTTGCAGTTCTGCTAAACCTTCTTATTCTACTCAAAGTAGTTATTTATCTATTTTACTGAGCGATACAGATTCACGCTCCAATATGCAGGGATACTATATAGGAGATACAGGTTTAGCTATCTCTGGCTCACAATATTTCTCTTATCAAAGGAAGTCTTCAAGAAATATAACTAATGATGGAGAGCTTGCAGTTATATTTGATACTCCTCAAATTGCTTTTGGCATCACTCCCATTAGTTGTGCCTCTACTGCAGATTATGGATGTTTTTGGGGGGAGAATACCAGCTCAAGTAATTGGATAAGTCCCACAGGTGCAATGATAACTTCATCGGATCCTTATAGAGGAAGAAATGATAATGATTTAAGTGGAAACATGACATTGGGAGTGATGCATGCAATGTCAGAAAATAATTCTCAGCAACCTAATGCTAAAAACTATCAAGTTGGTACTTTTAATCAAGCAGTGGTTAAACAAAATCAAATTGATGCCTCCGGAGCAGTCGTAGATAGCATTTCTTTAGATAATGGCTCCAATAGTTGGAGAGGATCTGTTGGCTCTTCATCAGATTCATGGAATGGATTTCTAAATGGCTTTCTTAATATTGATGATGGATACACACAATCAATAGAAGGAGAGCTGCAAATTAGTTTTGATGGTTCTAATGATAGACTTAAGGCATTTTCTAATGATATTCAATTTTACAAGCTCCCTTTTATAGGGACATCTGGACAGCAAAATACATGGTTTAGAACAGGTGCAAATTCCACCCTTTTACCAACCTCGTATGGAACTCAATCTGCACAAAATTTAGCTCCAAAATCAAAAGGACACTTTGTTTTACAATTTGGAGACGATGAAATAAATAATAGCAATAATGATTTTGCTCGTTCTGCTTACATAAATAAAAAAGTATTTGCAGCATCACTAAAAGATGACAATAAAGTCATTCGTTTTGGAGAATCAAACTTACAAGACAACGTTATTTCACAAACCACTTCAGATAAAGCAGGTGCACTGGTGAGTTGGGACACTTTAGACAATCCTGATAAAGACTTTATTAGTACTGGGACTAATATTCCTAATCTCGATTATATGAGTTGGGGATTCTGGGCAATGGCTACCAATGATATTGCAGACAACATATACAATGGAAATTTCTCTGGGTCTGGAGAACAAACTGCTGCTGTTCATTTGGGTACTTGGTTAGCCGGGGACTTACTAGATCCAACTGACATGCCAGTTAATTATCAGGCAACGATGATTGGTGCTGCTATATTCAATGTTTTCACTAGATTAAATGATAGTTCATACAGCTATACAGCTTCTGGAAAGGCAGAGGCTACTTTAGATTTTTCTAGTACCGGTTCTTGGAACGGAACTATGGTTATTAGTGAGGCAGATAAGTTTGGACCAGATGCATATAAAAATTGGTCAGCTTCTTTTAATTTAGGAAATAATTCTTCTAATAAATTCAATAAAGCTTTCACATGTGATTCTGCAGGAGGGAGTTCGGTTTGCTCTGCATTAAGAGGAGCGCTGTACGGTACTAAGTCAAACTTAGAAATGGGAACACAATTTATGTATTCCAAAGAATCTCAAGATTCAATTTATATGGCGGAAGGAATATCTGTGCTGTCTGACTAAATTAAGGTTGAAAAAATAAGTGTTATCTATATTATTTCTGCTTCATGAATAGATTCATAGATTTTTTCCTATCTATTAGGGATAGTAAGTTTTTTACTGGACTTGTGATTGCAGTAATTGTTGCTTCAGCAATCTATGCCGGAGCTAGTTCTTATAATATTCCTGCAGAATATATCCTAATTCTGGATTACTTTGATTACGCTATAACGATCTTCTTTTTAATAGAAATTTTGATACGTATTTTTGCCGAAGTTAATCATCCAATTCGTTTTTTTAAAAACGGCTGGAATATTTTTGATCTAATTATTGTTTTAGTAAGTCTAGTTCCGGTTGATGGAGCAGAAAGTGCTTTTGTTGCACGTTTGCTGAGAATAGTTAGGGTACTTAGAATAATTACAGTCGTTCCTGCTTTTCGTCATATAGTCGAGTCCCTGTTCAAATCAATGCCTCGTGTAGCCTTTATTGCTTTATTAATGTTCATTGTCATTTATATTTGGGCTGCCATTGGTACTTTAATTTTTAGTGAAACAGATCCTGAGCACTGGCGTAATATTGGAATTGCAGCTCTAACACTTGCTCAGGTTGCAACATATGATGACTGGGCAGCGATAATGAGCAATGTCTTTGAAGTACACCCTTATTCTTGGATTTACTTTATAAGTTTTATTTTGGTTACCTCAGTAGTATTACTCAATATGGTAATAGGTATTATTGTGGATGTCATGAGTCGCGATGCTAGAGAAAATCTCTTTGATAATATTGATGCTAATGATCACGAAGTGACCAAAGAAAATGAAGGTTTATGACCTTTATCACTCACACCACATTTAATTATCTACTCATTGCTTGGCTTGCTGTTGGCTTAATCGCTTTCGTTTATTTGTTCTTTCAAACTGCACCTTATGGAAAACACGCCTCTAAAGGGTGGGGGCCAGAAATTTCAGCTAAAGCAGGTTGGATTATAGAAGAGTGTCCCGCTTTTTTCTTGATGTTGATTTTTTTTATTGTCGCGGGGGATTACACTAACCCCATACACGTTATTTTTACTTTTTTATATTGTGGTCATTATTTCAATCGAAGTTTCATTTGGCCCTTGCGAGCTCAATCTACCGATAAAAAAATGCCTCTGATGATAGTTTTCTCAGCAATCGGTTTCAACTTTGTAAACGTTTTCTTTCAAGGCACTTGGATTTTTCTTTTAAGTGATTACGGTTACGGTTGGATTCAAACAATTCCCTTTTTGTTGGGCTTATTTATATTTTTTATGGGCTTTTATATCAATGTTAGGTCTGATGAGATTATGATTAATTTAAGGAAAGAGAAGGGCGAAGGCTACCACATTCCTGAGGGCTTCTTATTTAATAAAGTCAGTAATCCAAATTATTTGGGAGAATTTATTGAGTGGTTAGGCTGGGCCATCATGACTTGGAGTTGGGCAGGACTAGTATTTTTCTTTTGGACGGTTTGTAACTTATTCCCACGTGCTATCTCTAACCATAAGTGGTATCAATTTAAATTCGAAGATTATCCTAAAAACAGAAAAGCAGTAATTCCAAATATCATTTAATCAATACTCTTTAACTTTTAGGTATAATTATCCCAATTGGGAGAGTCAATGACTAAGTTAATTAGATATTCATTGGGATTAATGTTTTTATTTTTTAGCATTATGTCTTTCTTCATGATTTTTATTCCAGATGCAATTTTAGTCTTTCCTGGGTCTAGTTGGACTAGTGAACAAATGGCCGAGTGGCGCTTGCGCACTATTTTGCCTGCTTTTTATCTAACAATTTGCTATTTCATTTATCGTTATTTTTCCGGAAGAAACCCAACTTCAACAGTTTGGCCAATTTTAATCGTCATTTTCTTTTTTATGATGACGCAAATCATAAGTCTATTTAACAATTATTTTAGTTGGGTTCAGCTGCTTTCTTTATTTCTTACAATTTTGGTATTTTTATTATTGCGAGAAGCTCACAATCGCCGTAAAAATGAAATTTTTAATAAATCTTTGTAATGAGTGAGAATTCTTTAAAAACTGGAAGTTGTTTATGCAAGCAAGTATCTTACTCCTTTCCTGCTGAAGCCGTAGTTTCAGCTCATCATTGTCACTGTGAGGATTGTAGAAAATCTACTGGTTCGGGAAAGGCGACAATAATCTTGGTTCTTGATCAAGCTCTAAAAATTTCAGGAGAAATTAAATATTTTTCTGTTTTTGGTTCAGGTGGCAACAAAGTAAGTCGTGGGTTTTGTGCATTATGTGGTTCGCCCTTAATTAGTAAAGTTGAAGGCTATGATGGTACTAAATTCATTAAAGCTGGAAGTCTTGATGATTCATCTTGGGTCACTATAAATTCAAGCTTTTGGAGCGACACAGCTATGGATTGGTCGCCTTTAGATAATTCAATAGATAGTTTTAAACAAAATCCTGAATAGTTATGTATCAAAGAATAGACTTATTAATCAAGTATTACTTAAGGCTAGTTGCAGCTATTTGGATTGGTTTTGTTCCATTTTTATATTTGATAACTTATTTATCAGGAGTAGAAAATATATCCTTTTTAGTTTTTCTCAACAGCCTTTTTGAATGGGCAATACTTTTGCCCTTTGGTTTTGAACAAAATATTCCTGAGGATTTTGTACCGCTAATAAGATTTTTCTTTTGGTCCTTTTGGGTATTAACTATATCTCGCTGGGTTATAACCGGAAGACATTTTTATCAATAAAATCTCAAAAAGTTTTTTTATAACAAGCCATTTATTAAATCCAAGAAAAGGTAGGTTAAAAAACCTACTACTAGGGAGCCAAAGAATAACATTAGGGCAACAGATACAATCTCTGTCCAGAGCCAAACAGTCTTTTTATCATTGAGCCTGATGTAGATCTCTACCGCACCAAAACAAATAGCGAAGAGTGTTGCTAATAAAACTATGACAATGACTTGATCCATAGATGGATTATAATTTATTTATGGGTGGTTATGATTTTATGGTGGTCCTTTGGATCATCTTTATTGTGGTTGGGGTATTTCGTATTAAAGACGATTACAAAGATTATTTAAATACAAAGGCTAAAATGGAGATTTCTATCGGGACTAAACTGAGTATGTTTACTGGAGGAATTGCCATGACATTATTTGGAATTGGTGGACTTATATATCTTCTCACCAATCCTCAGGTCTTTGCTTAAAGGTTTATTGATGATCCAAGTCAAGAATATCTATTTTATTTATGACGCAGATGGCGGCATATTGAATGAAATTAAATATTGGGTAAATAAAAATATCTTAAAAAAGGACAGCGCCTGTGAGCTATGCGATATCTCTCATGGAAAGTTTTTTGTTAGATTGGAGTGGTTAAAATTTATCAAGGCACTTAAGATAAAATACAAAGTAGAAGTATTACATCGCAATGAACTTCCTATGAAAATTGAAGAACGAAATTTTCAGTTACCTTGCATCATTGGCGAGACAGATAATGAGTTAATAGAAATAGTCAATAAGACTTCTTTTCAAGATTTAGAAAACCTAAGTAATGTTGAAGATTTAAAAACAGAGTTTTTTAAACAGATTTTTTAGATCCTATCGAGGATTTTATAAATCCTGATAACAATTAACTCTTTGGGATGTATAATCAGCTTTCATTTTGAGAATTGCGGGCATGGTATAATGGCTATTACTTCAGCCTTCCAAGCTGACGATGCGGGTTCGATTCCCGCTGCCCGCTCCAGAATTATTATCTTTATTTGAATAGTTGATCAGCTACGTAAGGATTCGTAAGTCTTTCCTGACCAAATGTTGAAACCGGTCCATGACCTGGTACAAAAGTCACATCGTTTCCTAAAGGCCATAGTTTGCCTCTAATCGCATCCAACAAGTCTTGAGTATTACCTCTGGGTAGGTCCGTCCTACCAATGGAACCCTGAAAAAGCACGTCTCCAACAATGGCAAGTTTAGATTCTGGATGATGAAAAACCACATGACCGGGCGTATGACCTGGACAATGATAAACATCTAGTTTTTCCCCATCTATCTCTATTTGATCGCCATCAGTTAGCCAACGATTGGGTTCAAAGTTTTTGGCTGTATCCAAACCGTAACGTTTGCCTTGTTCTTCTAAAGCATTAATGAGAAAACCATCGTCTTTGTGAGGTCCTTCAATTTCAATATTATATTTTTGTGCCAATTCAAATGCGCCACCTGCATGATCTAAATGACCATGAGTTATAAATACTTTTGAAAGAGTGAGGCCTTGTTCAGAGATAAAATTTTCTATCAAAGATAAATCACCACCAGGGTCAGTGACTGCTGCAATTTTGGAGGATTCTTTCCAAATGACACAAGAATTCTGCTGCAAAGGAGTCACAGGAATGATTGCTGCTTTTAATGT
>CEVS01047618.1_pt1 | contig 10772 bp, 10 predicted proteins | sample 361571 | NCBI WGS metagenome assembly CEVS01 (sample SAMEA2623850, study PRJEB7988) | marine metagenome | isolation source: saline water (ENVO:00002010), including | reverse complement strand
TACCCTATAGCTAATGATTCATCTTTTCCACCAAACTTTTCTGCTTCCTTTGCTCTTAGGGCTGGTAAGAATCTAAACTTTGCTCTTTTTCTAACTCTTCCTTTTTTTCTTAATACATTTTTATGAACTACTTTAGCTTGTTGGATTGATAACTCTGATTTCTTTTTACCAGGAAATAAATCCTTCATAAATTCATCATAAACTTGTAGGTATGCTTTTTTGTATGCAATCTTTTTAAGTTTAGCAAGAGGTTTCTTTCTCATCATCGTTCTTTTTCTTCTTCTTGCTATAGCAGCTCTTTTACCAGCCATCGCTGCTTTTCTTCGGAGTAAATCTGCTGGTCTTAGTTTACCTTTACTTTCCTCTACATCTTCACCAACTCTCATCAAGCCTTTAGGTGGTTGAGCTAATGGATTAATACCAAAACATCTTGTTCTAAATTGTTGTTCTGTTTCTCCCTTCATTGGTCTAGCACAACTTTCTTCTAAGGAGATACTTTCATCTTGTGGCATATCAGAAGGAAACTCTACATCTTCTAAATCAACATCAAATCCTTCTTTCATCATTCTAAAAGTTACAACCTTTTTTCCATTGATAGTTGGCATCCCATGCTCATCTTTACCTATACTTTTTACTACTACCTTTTTGTTTTTGAATCTACCCATTAAGATAGTATCACCAACCTTTACAGGTAACTTAATCATCTCAGTTAGTGATGCTTCAAACTCTTGCTCTAAATCTTTAGCACCTTTAGCATCATCAGTTGATTGGTCTTTATCATCTTTGTTTACATCTAACTTTTTAATTACATCGTATCCTACCAACGCAGCTTTACGAGTAACATGCTTATACCAATTAGAGTATGCACCACTTGAGTAGATATCAACTTGGTTGTTTGGAGTCATTGTACCGATTACACCTGCTGGGAAATAAGATACTGCTGTTTGTGGTCCATTTGGGTATTCTGGATGTTCGTAGTAATCTTCAAACTTTTCATCCCCAATCATATTAACTACGGTGTATCCCAATTTAGCTGCTCTATCTGCTGCTACCTTTTTGAATGTATTATAATTTGGTATAAAAAAGTTTGGTCCATCATCTACATCTAATCCACCTAAACCACCAGTGGATATCTCCATCATATATTCTTCTATAGTTTCTTTTGGTACAAACAAGCCTTCACTAAGTTTATCAGATACCATTTGGAAAATTGTTTTATTGAACTTACCATATGCTCTATCTTTGAAGAACTTTTCTTTTTGGTCATCCGAACCCATTGATAATCCTTGTCTAACCTCAGTACCACTTATTGCTCCACCCTGCATCGGTGCTACATAAAGGTATCCTCTATCTTCGTATCCCTCCGTTGGATTACCATCATACTTCTGAAAGTATTTATGAGTTAATCTACTAGCATCCTTTTGTCCTACAACAGTTACAAATGCCGTAGTTTCTTTATTGAATCTTTTAAGAACTTCTTGTGGATTGTATGGGTTTTTGACCTGTACGATTTTGGATTTTGGTATTCCAAACATCGTTGTCATAATTTTTACTTTTTCTTTGAAGTTAAAAGGTGAACGACCTTTTTCTGTTTTGTTTGATGTACCTATATACACATCTTTTTTTCCAAACTTTTTCTGAAGATGTTGGAAGGTTTTGAAGTGTCCTTTGTGCATAGGCTGGAATCTACCAACATAGACCACCACAGTCTTTTTGATTTTAGATTCTTCTAAAAGAATTTGGTCTACTAAATAATTACTTAATTTGCTCATAGATATACCCCATCAGTATATAAATATAAGATTACAAGAAAGGGGGTTATTTTCTGTAAGTAAACGGGTCTCTCTTTTTTAGTTCTTCGATTCTCTTTTTATATAATCTATCCAATTTCCAATCAGAGTATCGTTTTTTTATCCATTTAAATATATTCATAATATTATCCTATTAATTTAAATATTTCTTTTTCTCTTGTAAAAGCTCCATTTTTTGATTCAAAATAAATTTCTTCTAATTTTTTACTATTCCAATCAACTATTGGTTTTATGTTTTTCATCCATTCTAATTTTTCTTCATCTGTTTTATTTACTAACTTTAGAACTTCATCAAATATCATATCTATTCTCCGTTGCATATTAGTTTCTAAATCATAACTTTCATCTATGAAAGGTTCGAATGTTTTAAATCCCATTCTTTGTAATTCTTTAAGTGTACCAACACTACCAAATATAATAAATGGATGTTTGTGACCAATCGGTTTTAGTGTTTTTTCTGAAATGTAAAATTCATCAGAGTAATATGTGGTTTCTGTTACAAAGCTAAACATAGAATTTTCATACACACTAGCCCTTTCATGCATAATTCCATGTAAATTTTCTAAATCATCATAATCATAAAATTTCTTATCTTTGTATTTCTGTAAATAAAGTAAATACGATTTAAGTTCGGTAAAGTCAAACTCATGCGTTACTTGTTCTATTTTTGGTATTTCAGCTAAATGTGGTCTATTTTCTACAATCGTAAAATCGTAAGTTACAATATTATCATCCAATAGTTTTTCTTTTTCTAATCTTGATAATACATAAAATCGATGTGTTCTTAATCTTCTATTTAAACAATTAAAATCATATTTCTTTTTTTCAATTTTATATTCTGAATTAATTTTATCATATTCTTTATTGTTTTTGTATTCCCAAAACTCTTCACCTTTTGTTTTCCAAACCCAATTATGGTAATGAAAATTAATTTTATTTTTAATTTTATGTTTATCACATATGCTTTGATACCATTCTTCTTGATTGAATCCACCAAAAGAAAGTACTACTTTTTTTGTTGGTATTTGGTATTGCCACATTTTTGAATGTATCAACATTATTGTGTGTTCTGCAAGAATACCTTCCCAATAATAACTCATCAATAAAAATAAGTTATCATTTTTTTTCAAAGCATCGATTACTCTATATGAAGTGAAATCAATTATTGATTCCATAGTATCCCTATTATCAGGAAATGAAAAAGCTGGTGAACCAAATAAATCAAGTTTATAAAAGAATTTTTTATCTTTATATTCCTCTTTTATAAAATTATTATTATCTAATATTTCATATACACTGTAGAAGGTTGTGTTTGGTGAATTCATTTCATTTGGATGACTCCAAACTCCTACCGAATTTCTATCTTTAAATTTCTTTGTGGATTTTGTAAAAATGTAATCAGCATCTAAGTTTTTATCAATAGTATTTGATGGTATTTTATTTATATCAAATCCATTGATAAATTTATTTGAAAAGAAATAATCAAAAATGTAATTCATTATAATAAGCTTCTTATAGTTTTGTGAGTAATTTTATAAAAATGATTTCTGAATGATTCTTCTAATTTTTTAATATCAAAGGTTTTTAAATGATTATAGTTGTGATTTATTACTTCTGTACAATTATATATAAAAGTATCTTTTTGTTCTTTAGATAGTGAACATAGATTATAAATTTGTGTTAGTATCATATAATATCTTTCTTCATCGTTTCGTTCACAATCATATGTTTCATCAATAAATCCAGTTTCACCAAATGTTCTAAATCCTAAACTTTTTAAATAAGTTAAACTATCAGGCGTTGATAGTAAGATAAATGGGTGTTTATGTAATATAGGTTTTATAACTTTTTCGGAAATATATCCTATCGGCTCTTCTTCAAAAAAGAAAGATTCTGCAACTATAGTAAAATAAGAATCTTTATACGGAATATCGGTTTCCATATCAACTCCCCTTACCTTTTCTAAATCTTCATAATCTATAAATCTTTTTGGTTTAGTTTCCCATAGCTCGTTTAAACCATCCCAATACTTTTTAAACTTATCCGATTCCTTATCTATAATTGTTTCTAACTGATTGTAATAAACACCCTCACTGTAGTTATCATTTAACCATAAATCATATGATACTAAATTATTATCAAGTAAATTTAATTTATTTAAATCAAGTAACAGACGTGTTCTATGTGCTTTTTGTTCTCTAATTAATAAATTAAAATCAAACTTCTTTCTCATAAAAGTTTGTTCATATAGTTTTTCATTTTTAAAACCACCGCATATTAATTTATTATTAAAGAATGGAATCGACCACATATATGGTGCTACATTTATACTTCTATGTTTTTTGTATTTTTTTTGATATTCAGCTTGGTACTCCCATAATCTATAATTAGAAACTGTAAAATAACATTTGGAATAATCTATCTGATGTTTATCTAACCATTTATGTATATTATCATATTCATCAAAACTAATAAATCCCTCATATGAATAATTTAAAAGTAAATGAAATGCATCATTATCCCTAAGCTCTCTTATTACTTTATGATGAATTTTATCTAATACCATTGAGTCAAAATCACCAAATGAATTTTCGGCTCCACTATAAATGCTTATAGGATAAATGGCTAATTTTCTTAATTCGTGTTTTTGATTTAAATATTGAAACAAGCTCATCATTTCACCACCAGTAATAAAATTTAATCCGTGATGCATTGTTTGTGGGGGTTTAGAATATAATTTTTGAAATTTATCTAAATATTTAAAAGATGTTTTAAAAAAATCAGTACCTTCCCAATATGGTAAAGTAAAATCTATTCCATTAAAACCTTGATGTGTACCAAAGTTATTTTCATTAATAAAAATAATTTCGTTTTTATTCATAATATAATTCTGGATATTCTACTAATATATGTACTCCTCCATTTGAAAGAGCATTTTTGTAAGCTGGTAATATTTTTTCGGCTTTATCTAATTTTACTACATTTGAAAATTTTAATATAGAATCAAATTCTTTTGTGTAATCTGCTTTGTGTTGATGACCAGGGTCTAAGGGTTTATCACTACCCTTACCAACTCTTATAATTACATTTGGTTTCCACTCTCCATCAGACATTATTTCTAATTTATCAATATGATTTACGAGTTGATTAGCTGCGCATATTAAAAAATCCCATCTTGGATAAAATGTAACAACTTGGTGTCCTGTCATAGCTAATCCCAAACTCATACCCATTTGAGTTTCTTCCATCACTGGGGTTTCAATCATTCTTTCTTTTGGTAATCCTTCGATAGTTTTACTCATCGGATTTCCGTAATAAACAATTTGTTGACCAATAAAAATTGTAGATGTATCATCCATACAAAGTCTCATTGCTTCAGTTAGTGCATCAACATATGGTGTAAATTTTGGTTTGCTCATATTAAATTATATTTTGGTTTTTCTAAAACTTTTTCTAAATCTTTTATTATTTCTTCCGCTATCATCTTATGTCCTTCGGGTGAAAAATGTTCATCAATAAAATTATGTTTATTGTGTAATTTACTACTACAAGCTAAGTATTTGTAGTATTTATGTTTTTTATTTACAAAATTCTCATCTCTGTTAATTGGTTCAGATGTAATCTTATAAAATGTATCCATACCTAAAATTTTAATTGATTTATCTTTAATTTTTTTTGGTATTTCTATTTCTTCAGGCCAATCCCAATGTATAAATCTTAAAACGATTCCTTTAGTTTTACACATATCAACAATCTCTTCTAACATACTAACTTGCTTTGTAAGAGATAGCTTCATTCCTGCATTTAAACTTCTATGAAATTGTGTGGTTTGTATTATTACCGCATCTGTAAGATTGTTTATTTTTCTCATCGTATAATAAATCGATTCGGTTGAACCTCCATTGTTTGCTTCAACTATTGGTTTCCTTCCAAAATAATCGGATACGATTGTCGGAAATCTGTTATCTACATTATATTGATAGTGATGTGGTAATAGTTTGTTTTGATAGTACTGCCCATCTAAAGGGTGTATGTTATCACTTTTTTCACCATATTCAAAAAAGTGTAAACTTTGTCCCCAAGTAAATGAACACCCAGCAAATACTATGTTTCTAATCATTATGGTTTGGAATCAGGATTGAATGTATGTTTATTTTCTTTGTACCATTTCAATGCATCCTCTAACCCACTTCTTAAATGATATTTTGGTTTCCACCCCAATGATACTAACTTAGAGTTATCCAATAACCTTACAGGTATCATCGGTGCTTTATTGTTTACGAATTCGATTGGATTGTCGTTCCCCTCAATTTCTTTGATAAGTTCTAGCACTTCCATAACAGTATATCCCAACCCATATGATACATTGTAGATATCATACTCATCTACATTTTCTGCTACACATATGAATCCACTTACCATATCATCTACATGTATAACATCTCTTACTTCCGTACCATCACCCCATAGTGGTATTGGGTTTAGGTTATCTGCTACCTTTCTAATATTAGCAGGTGTAACATGACACTTTTCAAAATCATACTTATCATTCGGTCCAAATGCATTTGATGGTCTTATGATTACACACTGCATCGGTTCATGTATTTGATTAGAAAAGAAATCACAAAGTGTTTCACAATATCTTTTCATCCAACCCACTGCCTTATATACTGGAACGATATCAGGTGTTTGTACTTCCATATCTTCTCTACATGGTTCATCTCCCATATCTGGGTATGTTGTATTTGATGATATAAACATAAACTTACGAACTTTGTTTTTCCAACTTTGTTCCATAAGATTTACATTCATCTCTATATTAGGAGTTACATGCAATAGTGGATTAAACTTTGTATCTAATGCGTTTGATGTGTTAGCTGCACAATGGAATATAACATCTACCGATTTTGAAACTTCTTTACAAAAATCAGCATTTTGTAAATCTCCTTTTATGTGTTCTATTGCTTCGCAACCATCGAAGTCATTTCGTAATCCTCTGCTATTAGAAGTTGCTCTTAAATCTGTGTATCCTGATTCGTACAACGATTTAAGTAAACGAGAACCAATGAAACCACTAGCTCCAGTTATTAATATTTTATCCGATTTTTTCATAATATTTATTTAAGTATTGTTTTATAATTTTTTGGTTTTGTTTTGCTTTTTTAAAAGTTTGTTTATATTTTGTAATTAATCCATTTATATCTAAATTACATAATTCTAAAATTTTATTTTTTATACTATTTTCATCTTTGTAATTGATGTTGAAATAATTTACATCAATACCATAATTTAGTTTTATCTTTTCAATATTTTCTAAAACATTTATCCAATCAAACATTTCAGTATCCTTAAAACTATCTTTATATAAAGATTTTGTAGGAGTATTATTCATGTTACTATAAAAAATAAATGGTACTCCATATAACAATGGTTTAAGTGTTTTTTCTGTAATTAATTGTGAGCAAGATTCTGTAACTATTTCAAAAGAACAATTATTGTAAAATTTATCTAAAGTTTCTTTTGCATAAATTTCTTTTTTGAATATTGTTCCATCGTGTGTAGTATTCAAATTCCACTTTGTATCACTATCTTTTTGTATATCAGGTGATATACCACTCCATATCGATGATATTATTCCTTTAGATTGTAAGTTGTTTTTAAAAATAAACTTTTTTAAATTTATCCTATGTCGTTTTGGTGTTCCTAATAAACAAAGAAAATGTTTTGCATTACTATACTTCCTATCACATTTTTCGTAGTAAGGAAAGTTATCTAATATATCAGTACCAAAAGTAATATTAGTAAAATTCTCTTCTACCTTATCAGTAGAATATAATGTTACTTTATCAAACATATCTTTATTCTTAGAATACAAATATCTTTCATATGCATTAATATGATAAGCATCGACTGGTAAACAAACTATTTGTTTATTTAAATTTGTTGTAGTCCAAACATTTTGTAATCTTTGTAACAAATCAGATAATCTATGATATTTAATTATTTTTTTCTCTATCACCTTTGTAGTGATTATATGTTAGTTCTATACCACCTTCAAATCCGAGTTTTGGTAGTAATCCATATTTCTTTTGAATTTCAGTACTCATTAATCTTCTGGCATCACCATTTGGTTTTGTGGAATCCCATTTTATTTTTATATCTTTTCCGCTAACCTTTGATACAGTCTCAATCATTCTTTTTATTGATATCTCTTCACCACTACCTAAGTTACTTATAATGTGTAATTTTTCTTCAAAACATTTTATAGATGCATCTGCTACATCACCACCATAAATAAAATCTCTTGTTGGTGTACCATCACCCCATGCAACTATTTCATCAGTTGCTTCAAATACTTTTCTTATCGTAGATGCTATAGCAGTAGAACCTTCGCCAAAGTTATCATACTCACCAAATATATTAGCTGGTCTTACAATTGTATATTTATCATATCCTTCTTGTACTTTGTATGCTTCTAAGTATAACTCAGGTATCCTCTTACTCCAACCTCCATACCAATCATTTGGTGAAGGAAAAGTTGACCAAACAGTATCCTCAACAAATTTTTCAGCTGGTTTGTAAACACCAACGGATGACATGTAGACTAACCAACAATCATGCTTTACACAATTATCTGTAATGTTAACATTTACTTTTATAGATGGTTCTAAATATTCAATTGGTCTTTCTTTAACTCTAATTGGTGAACCCTTTATTCCAAATGCGTTAATTACCCCGTCAAACTTAAATTGGTCAAATAAAACAGATACATCATCTGCATCTCTTAAATCTATTTGATGAAATTCAAAATTTTTTGTTGGAAGAAATTCAGATGTTTTTATATCAACACCTATTACTTCATAACCCTTTTCTACTAATTTGTTTGCAGTATGAGTTCCTACTAAACCACTACAACCTGTTACTAAAACCTTACCATTCATTACTTATTATTTTTAATATATTTTCTAAACTGTTATTTTTTATCTTATTAAGATGTTTTCTGTTATATATACATATGTTTTTTACAGATTTATATATTTCATTTAACTCTTCTATTGTTTTTTTATTTAAATCTAAAATTAATTTAATTATTGCATCATATCTTAATTCAAAATCTTCTATTTCATCATAAGATTCATCCCAAACTGAACTAAAAGTTTTAAATCCTAAATTTTTTAATTCTTTTAGATAATTTAACCCACCAAATACAATAAACGGCTGATATCCTATTATTGGTTTTAAAACTTTTTCAGATATAAATAATTCATTATCTTCAAATGATGTTTCTGTTACAATATTAATACAGCTATTTACAAATAATTCTTTTTTAAAATTATTATGAGTACGATTCCACTCAACTATGTTATTATTTCTTTTTGCTTGTTGAGTATCCAATTCTATTGGTAATTTTTTATACATATCTTTGCAATAATCCAACCCATACTCAGTTTCAAGTTCTTTAACTTTTTGAGGTGATATGGCTCCTCCGCTTTCATACTTATTTAAAAAAGAAAAATAAGAATCAGAAAAATCATTAGTTCCCCAATCTAAAAATAATTTAAATCTATGATATTTTTGTATTATTCTATTGAAACACAAAAATTTTTTAAATCTAAATTTATCTAAATCATTTAATTCTATTTTTTCATTTTTATATTTAAGTTCTTCTTGGTATTTATCTGAAGTAAATATATTATCTACATTACCTACAATTTCTTCTAAGAAAAAGTGAAACTTAAATATGTTTTGTTTTATAGCAACATTAGTATCTATAAAAATAACTTTATTATTTAAAGAATTTAGTATTTTTTCATAATTTTCATCATACCATCTTTGATAAGATGGGTCTGCTATCATAGAAAATACTATTTTGAAATCATCTCTCTCTAATAAATTAAAAATATCTTTATTAGATATAATATAATCCAAAAATTTATCAGGATGATTTACTTCAAACCATAATAAGTTTTTAAAACCTTCTTTGATTTGTAAGTTATTTGATGTAGAGTAATTTTTATTTATAATTATCTGTCTAAATGGACCTGAATTACAAAAGTGTTTACCATTTGGCGTATCTACATCACTCTCAAAAACATAATTTAAAATACTACCCATTTCCCAGTACCATAATGTGGATATTTCGATTTATACTTGTAATAAATTACATCTTTGGGTATTTCTCTTTGTATGTTATTCCAAGTGTGTGCGGTTGGAGTATTTGTACTCACTTCATTATCTTCTACCACAAAATATAGAGGTAAATCAAAGTTTCTAGCATATTTATGAGCTTCATAAAAGAATCCTGTTTCAAAAGTCATATCTCCTATAAAACACCAAACCTTTTCATTACTATTTTTGAGTTTTAATGATTGAGCTACACCTAATGCAATAGGTAAAATACCATTTACGATTGCTGAAGAGTAAAATTTTGAATCTTTATCTATAATTGTAATAGATTTACCATCCATAATCTTTTGTTTAAGTACAGATGGTTCTACACCATGTAACAATGCATGATAGTGAGACCTCCAAGTAGAAAAAACCCAATCATCTACTCCAACTTTACTAAATATTTTAATAAGTTGTTCTTCATTACCATTCGATAGGTGTATTGGTCCTCTTATTTCACCATTTTCCCAATGTGAAATGATATCATCTTCGAAAGCTATTAAATCTTCCTTTGACCAATTACCATTTTCCCATCTTTGTTGATGAGAATCTAAGTTAATAATCTTTTCCATTCGCATCTCTTTTAGAAATTATCGGATTAGTGCAAGGCCACTCTATATTAAACTTTTTACTATCCCATTTTATTGTTTTTTGTTTGTCTACATCTACAAATTCACCATCGTATGCCAATTTGTAAGAGAATATAGAGTTTTTTTCCATCACATAGTGTCCATTAGCAAATCCCGGTGGTATAAGAACCTGAGTTTGTGTGGATGGTGATAAAATGTATGT
>CEVS01092267.1_pt1 | contig 10782 bp, 6 predicted proteins | sample 361571 | NCBI WGS metagenome assembly CEVS01 (sample SAMEA2623850, study PRJEB7988) | marine metagenome | isolation source: saline water (ENVO:00002010), including | reverse complement strand
ATTTATGCGATACCCGATCATCTTCATGCCTTGTGTAATATGCTTGGCGATGGACTTGTTCCGTCGAACGCTAAAGCAGGTTATTTGGCGAGAATGATGGCTCGAAGGACTCTGCGTATGCGTGATGAATTAGGATTGGAAGTTACTCTTTCTCAACTTGCAACGCATCATTTAGAAATTAATCTAGGTAATTCAAAGATGAAACAAACCAAAGATGGATTATGTAAGATTCTAGATCTTGAGGAGCAAAAATATGTTGAGATGCTAAGAAAAGGTGGTAATGTAATATTGACGCAATTACGTAATTTGGACAAATCGAGTGATTCAATCGATGATGAAATTCTATTCAAACTCAATGATTCACACGGAATTCCTCCGGACATGGTAATTTCATTAGCTAAAGATTCTGGTTGGAGTAATGTCAAACTTAGAATTGGCTTCTCTGCTGAGATGGCTGAAAGACATGCATTGATGGCTAAAAATGCTGCAATTTCTGCAGTCGAAAAGAAATTAGTAGATATTCCTGAAACTTTACCGGTTACTAAATCGCTTTATTATGATGATGTTCAGCAACGTGAATTCGACGCTAGTGTTCTATTTTGTGGGCCATTAAATGGAGATGATTTGCCTGAAGGTGCAACACATGGTATTATTCTTGATAGAACTTGTTTTTATCCTGAAGGAGGGGGTCAAGAAGGCGATCATGGTAGTCTTTCAACCGATTCTAATATACGGAATATTTTGGATACTAGAAACACAGGTTCACACATTGTTCACTTGTCTGATGGTGCGTTTGAGGTGGGTGATTTAGTTCACGGAAGTTTAGATTGGGGTCGTAGAAAGCAACTTATGGATCATCATACTTCAGTTCATGTAGTTGGAGGGGCAGCTAGAAGAATCTTAGGACCTCACATATATCAAGCTGGAGCGAATAAATCTGTAGATTCAGCAAGGCTCGATATAACTCATTTTAATCGTTTAACTCGTGAAGATTTAGATGCTATTGAAAGTATGGCAAATGAAGTAATCGGTCAAGTTCATAGGACTGATAAATCAGAACTTAATCGTAAAGATGCAGATAATAAATATGGATTTGACTTGTATCAAGGTGGGGCTCCTAAAGGGGATATGATTAGAGTTTTGAGAATATCTGATCACGACGTTCAAGCTTGTGGAGGAACTCATCATGATGAACTTGGTCAAATCGGTTCAATTAGAGTAGTTCGTTCGTCAGCAGTTCAAGATGGAGTTGAAAGATTACATATTGTTGCAGGGCAAGCAGCATTGGATTATGCAAGGGAACAGGATGATTTATTACGTCGGACAGTGGAAATATTTGGAATTAATTCAGAAGATCTACCAAGAACCGCAGAGCGATTTTTTAGTGAATGGAAAGAACAACGTAAAAGAATTGAGCACTTAGAAGCTGAGATAGTTCGTATCAAAACATCAGGTGGAGATGACTCATCTCATTCAAAAGACGGAGTAAGAATAGTCGTTATGGAAAGTGACGGTGATCTCAAACAAATGACAAAAATGCTCAAGGAATTGACACTGGATATCAACAATCCTACACTCGCTGTATTAGGTTCTCGTGTTGGCGGAGGGAAACTTATGGTTGCAATAACAGAAGATACAATTGCTAGTGAGAGATACAATGCGGTAGAACTACTGAGAAAAATATCACCCTTGATTTCAGGTGGCGGTGGTGGTCGACCTACTTTTGCTCAAGGCGGAGGTAGTAATCCAGATGGTCTTGATGATGCTTTAGCAGAAGCGAAAAAGTTTCTTGAAATTTAGGATATTGAACTTTTTATTGCCTCTCTATCAAAGTATGATGGGACTACATTCATTGCAGAATCTTCATCAAACCATTTTACTCCGGAGATTTCATCTTCTTGTAATTTTAGAATAGATAAATCACCATCCCAATTCGAGTGATAAGTAAAGGAAACAAAAGAAATACCTTCATCAGTGAAAATTTGTTGAGTTATAACTGGTTTTTGATCGGTTAATATCAATTCAAGTCCAAGCTCTTCCATCGCCTCTCTAACGCACCCTAAACTCGGATGTTCATTGTGTTCCATATAACCTCCAGGAAGAGTCCAATGGCCAGTGAAATGTCCTCTTGAGACCTTTGCCAGTAAAATTTCATTTTTTGAATTTCTTACGATTACCTTTGAAACCAATCTATGTATTGAACGATAAATGGACTCCCTTGCCACAGGATGGACTGAATTATCTGAAATCAAGTCATCTTTCCAAGCCCAGTTTTCAGGCCAGGCAATTTTTGGATATCCCTTGATTATAGTATAAGCATTATTTTTGAAACTAATCTTTAATCTCAGATTTTCAGTCCATTCAATTCCGCTGGATAAAATCTCCTCGACTGTTGGAAATCGTAAAATTTTATCATTATTAATTCTGCCCTTTTCGGGAATTATTGGGCCAACGCCGCTTTCATCTACCAGCAAAACCTTTCCATCATGCTCAAGATGAACTACTGTATGCGGGTGTGTCATAAATGTCCCAGACGTCTCTATAATTTGAAATGTCGTAATTTTGAAGTTTATCTACCCCATTTAGGTGTAATTTCAAGTATCGCCTCCACTTAGCCGTAATATGCGTGTCGAGCAGTTAAATGAGCAGGGTTGGGCAAAGACCTATTTACTAATCGATGAAGATAGTAATGACGTGTGTTTAATTGATCCAGTTTATGATTTCACCCAAAGATATCTTGATTTAATTGATGACGGTGGTTTTAGATTAAAATTCGCCATTGCAACTCACACTCATGCAGATCACATCACAGGTTGTTTCTCCTTGATGGAAGAAACTGGTTGTGAATACATTATGTGGGAAACTACTTCTTGCATGGGTGTTTCAAAATATGTTAATGCTGATTCCAGTTTGGAGTTTGCAAATCAATTGATTTCATTTCATCATGTTCCAGGACATACTGCGGATTCGATGATTGTTGAGGCTGGTGGTCATATATTTACAGGTGATTTCTTGTTTACAGGTTCGGGTGGAGTTGGTAGAGATGATTTGCCCAGTGGGAGAATGAAAGACCATTGGGAGTCTCTAAGTGTACTTGGTAAATTTTCAGGAGACGTGGTAGTCCATACGGGTCATGAACCACCAGGGACGGTAATGCAAACTCTACAATGGAACCGTGAAAATAATCCAATATTAAAAATGGAATCATGGACACAGTATCGTGATTGGCAAGAAGATTCAGTTAAGCAATTAGGTTCAGTTTCAAAAATAAAGGTAGCCCTGCCAGCAAATATTTTTGCTGAAATTCCCGAGGTTATTCCCTGGTTGGAATAATTATTTTTTCATCGGATTACTAGGGATATTTCCATTGTTTTCACTATTTGGGATTGATTGTAAGTCAGCAAATGTTAATTGTTTTTGAGGTTGCTCAGATATTTGTGCTAATCTCTCATCCATAGTCATTTGAGCAGTGAATTCGATTCTGCCACGAGATCTAGTCAAATTATAAGATAGTGGTCTTAAGTGCTCCACTATTTGTGTTTCAAACATTCTTCTAACTTGATCTCCTCTCCACATAGAATAACCCCATTTATATGCAATACCTACAACTGAAGCCCCATAGAGTAGAATTATTACGGTTGAAGCAAATAAAACAGGATTATCAGTTCTTGCTTCATCGATGAGGTTTCTTACCACAAGGAATAGTAAACCAATACCAACAACAGGTTTGAGTATACTTTCAAGCCATTGATCGACAGGAACTAATCTGCCCTTAGCCGGGTCAACGAATACCAAATCTGATTCAAATGCAGTATTCAGTACTCCTAGTCCTCCAAGCAGAATGATATACAAAATCGCAGAGATTGCTAACTCTATTCCCCACGAATCAAATTTAAAAATCCAGTGTACTATCAGCCAAGCAAATAGTCCTAAAAAGGCACCTTGCGGTACATAATTGAAATGTATTACGTGATTCGAAAATTCATTTACATTGCCCACTTTTTCCATCGAACCTCGATGTGGTTTTGGGATATGAATTACCTGCCAGTGTAGAACTCTTTCCATTTCTTTCAATGTCCTTATCAATAGCCTCTTTCTTATCAAAATATATTCTATCAAAATCAAAATCGGTAAACCGAGAAGAATAATTGGAAGTGCCATGATTGCTGCTAATGGGAAAATAATTATTGTCGGTAGTAAAAGGAAGTGAGAGATTGTCAATGGATGAAATAAGTCTGCCTCAATTAATCTTTGTTTTGAAGGTTGAATATGTAGGCTTCTTGCTAGATCATCCAGTGTAGTTCTAAAAGGTGATACTTGCTTCCCCGCATCGATTATTTGACGTACTGAATTACGGTATTGTGATTCTTCATGGCCTACGCCAATGAAAAGTCTCCATGCCAATCTCATCGGTAAAGCAAGTAAAATTGGAATTGATAAAATCCCTGCTGCCCAAAGTAATCCGGCAACATCGAGTTCAGTGCTCATACTACTCCCAACTACCCCGAGACTTCTCCTTGTTTTCAATGATTGTGATGATTTAGAAGATTCAATAAGTTTCATGACCCTAATTCGGCTAGAGGATTCATGGCCAGAGTAGTCGTAACAGACGGAATGTCAAAGGATGCGGTTAATCTACTAGAGAAAAGTGGTCATGATGTGACATTGAAATCATTTTCTAATGATGAATTATTGAGTGGTTGTCTTTCTGAATTTGATGCAATAATTGTTAGAAGTGCAACTAAATTGTCAAGGCAAGTTATCGAATCTACTGGAAACAAACTGAAGGTAATTGGTAGAGCTGGAGTTGGTGTTGACAATATCGATTTAGATGCTGCATCAGAATCCAAAATAACTGTTGTCAATGCGCCACTGGCATCTACTCAATCTGTAGTAGAGTTAACAATTGCTCATTTATTATCATCTATTCGAAATATAAGCAAATCTGACAGGGGTCTTCGTCAGGGTAAGTGGGAGAAGAAAGCAATGGTGGGTACAGAACTTTCAGGTAAATCATTAGGATTGATAGGATTTGGTAGAATTGCCCAAGGTGTTGGTTTGGTTGCTCAAGCAATGGGTATGGAAGTTCATACTTATGACCCGTATCTTCCACCGAAAGTCGCAAAGAATCACTCGACTAGACTCCATAAAGATATAGATACATTATTCAAAACATGTACTCATATTTCGGTACATTGTAATTTAACTGATGAGACTCACCACCTAGTTAACTATGAGAGAATGAAACTTATGCCAGGTAAATCACGTTTGGGAATTAAATGCGGAAATCATATCGTAAATTGTGCACGCGGTGGAATAGTGGATGAAGAAGATTTATTCCAGGCATTGGAAGATGGAATTATTTCCACAGCCGCACTTGATGTCTTTGAGCACGAACCGGTTGATTCACAAAATAAATTACTAAGTCATCCCGACTTTCACGGAACTCCGCACATTGGAGCAGCAACATTAGAGGCTCAAAGTCGAGTTGGCATAGATATAGCCAAAAACGTCATGGATTCACTAAATGGAAAAACGGTCAAAGCTACAGTTAATTCACATTTATTGAAGTAACTTAACGGTTAATTTCAAACACCTTTGGCATAATTTTAGATTTGGTGGGCGAATGTTACAAGGGCAAAAGCAAACCGACAATCGAATTTTAGTTCATTGTGATTTAGATGCATTCTTTGCTGCAGTTGAAACTTTACATCACGGTTTTTCTGAAGATTCTCCTTTGATAATTGGGTCAGACCCACATCAAGGAAGAGGTAGAGGCATTGTTTCTACATGTAATTATGAGGCACGTAAGTATGGAATACGTTCAGCTATGTCGATAAGTGAGGCTTGGCGTAGATGTCCAGGTAAACCATACGGTAACGGCATTTATGTCAGAGGAAGTCGAGGTCTTTACACTCGTGCATCAAGGAAAGTAATGAACATTTTATCCAAACCTGCTGAATTTTTTGAACAGGCAAGTATTGATGAAGCATATTTAGATGTGACTAACTTTGTTGACGGAGATTGGGACATAGCGCTTGCTTTGTGTCGTGAGTTACAAGAGGAAATAATCCAACAAGTAGGACTTACAGCATCATTTGGCATAGGATCTACTAGAATTCTTGCTAAGATGGCTAGTGAAATCAACAAACCGAAAGGAATTTTTAGAATCTTACCAGATGAAATAAATGAATTTTTTTCCGGTAGAGATATACGAGAAGTGCCTGGAATCGGTGCTAAAAGGGCAGTTCAATTGGCGGAATGGGGGATAAGTACTGTCGATGAGATGTATGATTACGGTGAATTATCTCTATCTAGAATGACGGGTGAAAGATTTGCTTCATGGATTATCAAAGTTTACGAGGGAAAGACTAGTGTCGAAATCAGTCCTCTAAGAAGTAGGAAATCTATCGGTAAAGAGCATACCTTTTCTACCGATCAGGGAGACTACCAAGAAGTTCTTTCACATCTTTTAGAAATAACTCGTCAAGTAATTTTAAAAGCCAAGAATTTAGGAGTTTGTGGCCGATTAGCAGAAGTAAAAATACGGTATACTGGTTTTGAAACACATACTCATGGGCGTTCTATACCGGTTGCTATGGATGAGTTAGAAGTATTCAATCGCTTGAGTGAAATTCTTTTTGCCAATAACGTACAAATCGGAAAGCGAATTAGGCTGATAGGATTTCGTTTAGGGCACCTAGATGCTCCTAATACACGCCAAAGTACCTTGGAATTCAACGATAATTACGAGACTTAATCCAACAGTGTAGAATCTTTCGCCACTTCAACATGGGCATAGGTCTGTCTTTAGGCAACACATCCGACATAGTTTATTTCGCAAATCACATCTTACTTTAGGGCTAGCCATTGGCAAATCAATTTTTACGAAGCGGGCTAATGGTACGAGAAAGTATTTTTCTTCTCTGATTTTAGCCCTGATTTGGTTCATTATCGCCCGATAATGTACATTTTGTTTGAACATTAATTGGATTATACTATTACTCCAATTTGTGCATTCTTGCGAAAACTTTGCTAAACTCTTTTAGTTCCTCAGGAATATTAACACCTGAAATGGGTTGATTGAGAGAAATACCATTTTCCTTTTTTGTAGACCATACTTCACTGTTGAATGCTTGGATTTCATTAGTTAAACCTCTAAGAAGGTCTCCTTTATTATTACCTAGATCTAATTCTTCTTCTATACTTTGAGGGAATATGTCGACTTCAACTGCTGAAGATCCATAGATTGTTGTAGAAATGTGATGAGTGAAAAATGGACATATAGGACTGAAAGCAGACATAAAATCTCTAACAATTCTATGTAGTGTCCAGGCTGCTTCTTTGTCATCATCATATAGTCTGGATTTTACCATTTCTAAATAATGGCTAGGTAATACACCAGTTCCAAATGCTTTCAAAGCCTGTGTTGCTGAATATATATCCAAGTTCTCCCAAGAACTCTTTACTTCAGACATAGTGCTTTGGAATTCTGAAATTATCCATTGGTCTTCAATAGAAAGGGAGTCAGGTATTTTGTCAAGGTCATCTGGGACCTCGAATTGAGATGCGAATCTAGCAACATTGAATAATTTAGTTAAAACTCCAAAATATCTTTGTTCGATCTCTTCGGGATTTATGTGGAAGTCATCACCAACTTGTGCGTCACATGCTTTCCAGAGTCTAAAACACTCGCTACCAATTTTATTTGCTCTAAGGCTGACAGTTTTTTCTGGGCCTTTGACTTTCCAAGAACCAGTTCTGCCTCCAGCTCCACACTCTAGGACAGAATCTGCATCAATTCCATTGCCGAGTGATTTACTCATTTTTCGACCCCAAGGGTCCATTCCTAGGCCGTCAATCCAAACATGCTTGAACCCAGGCTTGTCTAGCAATAGGGCTGATTTCAGTAGTGTGTAATAAAGCCAAGTTCTAACAATCTCTTTGCCCTGTGGTCTTAGTGCTGTTGGAAAAGCCTTTTCGAAAACTTCTGGTTGATTTAGATAACCACTAACGAAAAGATTGGAATTTGAAGAATCCATCCATGTGTCGAATACTTTCTCTTCACCAGTAACTTGCCCTATAGATTCTTTCAAATCATCATAACTACCAACATCTTCACGCTCATTTCTGCTAAGTACTCGGCTTCCAGTTGGCGGTAATTCTTTCCAAGGTTGAACGTATGTCCCAGATGGTGGGATAATAATGAAATCATTATCTTCGCTATACCAAATTGGTATCTCTGTATGGTACCAACGTCGACGTGAAATAGGCCAATCAATACTGATGTTATCCATCCAATCGATTAAAAATTGTTTATTTCTATTTGGGTGAAATTCAATATCTTCGATCAATTCTTTCATTTTCCCTTGAATATGAGTTTGGCGAACATACCATTCCTTGAGTAAGATTATTTCGACAGGATTCTTACCTCTTTCAGATACAGGGACTTCTTGTTCACGGTCTTCAATGTTTTTGATTCTACCGTCCTGCTGTAGTATTTCGATAATTTCTTTGCGTGCATCTCTTACTTTCATTCCATTCAAAGGGCCGGAAAGTTCTGTCATGCAGCCTTCTAAATTGATTGCTTGGAAAGGCTTTAGTCCAAGTTCACGAAATACAGCGACGTCATTTTGGTCCCCAAATGAACACACCATCAATACTCCTGAGCCAAATTCTGATTTTACAGAAGAATGAGTCTGAATCTCGACATAGTCTTCTCTTCCACTAACAGGTACAGGTAGCTTTATTCTCTTACCGATTAAATGAGCATATCGCTTATCGTCTGGATGGACAACAACAACTCCACAAGCACAAATTAATTCAGGACGAGTTGTGGAAATAATAACTTCTGTACCATCCTCTGTTTGCCATTTGACGTCGACTAACTGTGTTCTTCGATTGAGTCTTTCAACTTCAGCATCAGCAATGGTTGTTCCTTCGACTGGGTCGTAAATATTAGGACGTAAATCTTCAACGATAGTTCCCTTTTTGAATAATTCAACAAATATCGATTGAGTTACTGCTCGGTAGTTAGGAGCGTCAGTTAGGTATTCCTTTTCGAAATCACAAGATAACCCTACTCTTCTCGCAGTATTTCTCATCGCTTGAGTAAATTCTTCAATAGTTTCCTTACAAAGGCTAAGGAATTCTTCTCGATCATAAGTTTTCATCTTTCGCTTGGTGTTCTTCTCAACTGTGAATTCAATATTGATTCCATTCCTATCAACACCCCATGGGAAATATACTTCTTTGCCAAGGAGTCTTTGCGAACGCGCAATAACATCAATCATGGAATATTGAGCAACAGCACCTATGTGCCATGTACCAGAAGGATATGGTGGTGGAGTATCAATGACGAAGATTTCTTTTCCAGAATCCGGTTTGAATCCATAGCGCTTGTAATACGTAGCAGCATCGCTATTATGTTCTTCTTGAATCTTCTTTTCTAGGTCAACAGACCAGCGCTTTTCTGATAGTGTAGGGGATGGCATGTGCCTCACCGGCCCCCTACTCGTTAACAGTACGGGTCCATGTGGCCGTAATCTTTTACATTTTCAAACCAGCGCATGGTGATGATTGAAATAAGCCAGAAATCAACTCATCTTGTCGGCAAGCATTTGAAGTGTCATTTATTGGCAAGTCTAAGGAGAGGCTATGGTGAGTGATGATAAATCAGAACCTCCAGCCGCTGATAAGCGCAAATTCTCCAAAAGAGTGGCTGCTCTTGCTGAATATAGTCGCTCGAAAATTCAGTCTGGTGCAGTAGATTTGACTGCTAGAGTCAAAGACTTCAATGCCAAAGCTGCGATAGACGCTGTTTTAGATGCCCCAGATAGATTCAAGCGTGAATGGCAAAAGTCTGGTGCAACTGGCGCAATCACTCGATTTCCTATAGCAACAGTTCTAGTTTTCTTGATGATTACAGCATATTTCGTTACTACTTCAGGGTTCTTAGATGGGACTCAATTTGATGATGATCCAGATAAACCAGCACTCAATGTCAACGGAGATTTAGAAGTATATCTTCCAGAAGGTAGCGAAGTTGGTAGGCTAATCAGTTTGGTTGAAGAAGATTGGACGACCAATGTTATGATTATTTACATAGAATCTGGGGATGGAAATATTACCGATAAGAGGATTCTAGAGCAGATTAGTCTTGTCGAGAAAACCTTGAATCCTTGCCTATCATCGTTCAAGTGCGACTTAGATGGTGATGGAATCAATGAAACCGAAGATGATGTGATTTACATTCTTTCTCTTTCTACTGTTCTAAAAGAAGTCAATTCAAGTGCTCCTCGTGTTAGAGAAGCGATTATTACAGAACTTGGTCAGTTAGGTTGTGCAGCTGGAGAAGAAGAATGCACTAGTGCTTCAGCGGCAGACACTCTTAATGAGTTACTTGAATCTACAGATGAACAATTTGGTGGTTCTTATGAAATTCCTAGTCAGAACACTATCGACCTTGTAGTGGGAGAGATGTATGAAGATGACGGTACTTCTACACCGGGTCTAGATAAACTTGCACGCGATGTCTGCACTACAGGTTATGGAGATGTCCGGGGTGAAAAGTACAAAGATGATTGTGGATCTCCAGATTATATCTTAGATAAAGCAATCATGGCAGTAGCACTTTCAGATGAAATTGACGCCAAGGATTTTATTGCCCAAACACAAGAAATGCTCGAGGAGATGGAAAATCGAGAGATTTTCTGTGATGACGAAAACGGTGATGGTATCGCAGATTCTAAACCATGTAATTGGAAAGATGAAAATGAAGGT
>CEVS01039832.1_pt1 | contig 10788 bp, 11 predicted proteins | sample 361571 | NCBI WGS metagenome assembly CEVS01 (sample SAMEA2623850, study PRJEB7988) | marine metagenome | isolation source: saline water (ENVO:00002010), including | reverse complement strand
GTTTTGTGATGAAAGGAAAGACATATTACACTGCGGATAAGGATTTAACCAATTCTGCGTCTTAATGTACCCATGCGTCTATAAGTTGCAAGTTCATTTCTGTTAGTTGCATTTGCATCTACCTTTTTAATTATTTGGTTTGCGGTTAGTTTTCCGTTATCGTATTGTTTGAGATAACCATTTACGTATACGTTATTTAGTTTTCGTTTTCGTATTTGCATCTCTAATTTTTCTCGAGCTGTGTTATTTTCCCATGTTACTCTTTTTTTAGGTGCCGAAGGTCTCTGCTTAGTTGGTCTGGGTGGGAGTGTCACTTTACTACCTGGTGTAGCTGACCGTTCAGTATTGTTACCCGATTGGGTATTGTTCGTCATAGGTGTATTTAAAATTGTACTAAATCCATAAATGATCAGACCACTCTTAGCATTTTTAGCTCCAAGTTTACTTACATTTTCTATAAATAGTTTCGGGGATTGACCAAATAGATGACGTTGTACATATCCAGACATACCAACAAATGCACCATCAAATGTAGCTCCACAAATATTTTTATTATCTTGTTTTTCTATCGCCGATACTACTAAAATTTGCATTAAATCACCAAACAACTTTGATATTTTATCACCCGGTACGTTTGAATTTCCGGCATTAGCTCTTTTAACACTCGTTTTAATTTCTTTATCATTTAAGAGGTATTTAAATCCGGAATTTTCTTCCTTCATTTCTATTTTGATCACGCCACCAAAATTAAATGTAAATTTTTGAAGATTAAACCTAGTTGATGGTATTTCATTAGAATTGAATAGTTTTGTTTGTAAAATGTCTATCAAACCACCGGGTTTACCCATACCACCCCTCGTTATATTCTGACCTCTACCCGGATCGAGTAAATTTGGTAGAGTAACGAATCGTTTAACAAATTTTTGTTGTTTTGTACCACCCTTTGCTACATATACAGAATTATCTATAAGTTTAGAGAAACTACTAAGGTCACTTTCTGAATCTATGCACAAATGTATCGTATTAGCACCTGGTTTTCTGAGTCTGGATATACTACGGCCAATGTCGCGTTTTGGTATATGTATACGTTTACCGGATTTCCATAGTTCTGCAAAGTGTTCTTTGTGTTTCTGTTCCGCATCACCTGCAATCATTATATCAACTTGTTGTTTATTTGTGTATTGTATTATTTCATATTTTAAGAGTTTTTTTACCAATTCGGATTCTTTATTGAATTTTACATTCTTGTTATCTGTAAGTCGTTTTGCTATATCACCTTCTAAAAAACTGGAAAATCCATATTGATCTTTAGTCAATAGTTTATCATGTCTAAGATCTCCCCATATCATAAGCAGAAAATCGTGAACTACATCTTTTTCATTAAAATTATATGTAGTTTTGTTAACTGTGATTGATCTTTCAATGAGTACGTTAAGTTTTTCTTTAAGAAGGTCTTTAGTTTTGTTGAGGTTTTTGGGTATTATTTGTTGGGTACCTGGTACGTTTTTCTGTGCACTTATCATGGCGACAACAATTGTTCTTTTGTTTTTATTAGTCTGTTCATTTCTCAATTTAGCCAATTGTTCAAAAGTAACCTTTGGTCTATAATTTTTTCTTACTGTTTTGGCCAGTCGCGCCCCCATTTCCTGTTTAAGTTTTTTTACATTTTCTAGTGATAGTTTGTTGGGACTTATATTCAATTCTAGTTGTCTCTTACCCAATTTTAAACGTTGATTTTTGGTAAGAACAATGTTATTTGCTTTTGATTTAGATGCGGTCTTTGTCTTGGTCGCGGTCTTTGTCTTGGCCGCGGTCTTTGTCTTGGCCGTGGTTTTAGGTTTGGTCGCGGTCTTTGTCTTGGCCGGAGTCTTTGATTTTGGGGCATTCCCCGTTTTGGGTGGTATAGTTCTAACCGGAGTTTTTCGTGTGTCTTCTGGTGAGAACCTACTAGTCTGTGTTCTAATTCTACTTGTTGCAGTTCTACCAGACATCTTAAAATACACACACAAAAAAAGTACCTAAGTCATATCGACCATCCTGAATAATCAATTGACTCAATCAAAGATGAACGCTGAATCCATCGCTACCTACATTTCCAACCTTGAAAAGGACAACGCCGCTCTCAGAAAGCTTCTTCAACAATGCGAAGAAGAAAAGGCTATTCTTGAGTATGAAAGCATGCTCCACTACGCTCAAGTGAGCGACGATGAATCTGTCGTATCTGACTCAGACAGTAGTACAATGGCACAAATAACTGGCGGCGAACCTTATGAATCCGATTCTGAGTATGAACCCGATGAATACACGCCATTGTCTGACTCCGAGACCGACTCCGAATACGAAGCTGATTCGGACGTCAATGACGACGACTTCTTTGTCTGTTACAACCCTGACCTGGTGAAGGCCTTTGATGAACTCGCCGATCGAGAAGAAAACAAATACAAGAAACACGCGTATCGACACGCCGCTAACATGATTCACGGGTGGCCTGCAAAGATAACCAGCGGTGAACAAATCTCTCATGTGAATGGTATTGGAAAGGGTATCATTCAAAGGATAGACAAATTTCTTGAAACTGGAAACTCTTGTACATTCGTTACGAATGACAACATCGCTGATAAACTGGAATTACTCGCGCAGGTGCAGGAAAACCTTCACAAGAGTGAAACGTACGAAAAGGCCGCCGATGCTATTCGCAAACTTACGTTTGAAGTCACGAATGGTACCGAGATTTCACAAGGACCCCGCAAAGTACCGGGTATCGGCAAAGGTATCGCAAACAAGATCGACGAATACATCGCGACCGGTGAAATCCGGGAGTTATCGATCGACAGATTGATGTGGCAACTGAATGCTATTAACAATATTCCACGAGACGAGAACTTGGGTCGTCTCAACATCGGTCCCAGACGCGTCGTTAAATAAAACACTAATTATGTAATGAATCAAAGAACTAAATACTTACGAACTAGCATTCCTCACTAACTCATACCAATCATAGTACTCACCGAGTTTATTTCGTAAATTGACATTTGTTAATCCGTTTATATCTTTCATGACCGAATTGCGATCGTGATTTATATGACCGGTAAAGACTATTCGTCTTAATACACGCCTAATGACCCTCCTCTGTTGAAGTATTTTCCTTTGATTTTCCTTTTTTGAATTACTATTATTTGGGCGCATATTTAATGGTTGCTCAAAATATTTTTCAAATTCTGACAAATATTTAGTCGCCATCTCTGGTAATTTATAGAGGGGGACTATCGCTCGCGCGGGAGTTCGGGGCAACAACCCACCGGCGGTGTCATATAATATAGAAACAATAGAGGATGCATTTTTCATAAATTTCATGTGATGAGGTTTGAACTTTATTTTTATATACGCCGTATAGTAATCGCCATCCTTTTTGTGTCCAGAAATGAGCATTTCCCTGCCGGTAACTTCGTATATCAAAGCAAGGTCTTTTATTTGTTTCTCGGTTGTTATATCACCTTTTCTTATACCACTCTTTATAGTGTCCAATATGTTTGACCGCGCTAAATAATCCTTATTCTTAATTTTCATTATTTTATTGACTTTTGGTTCGAGATTCATAATTCGATTTATCATCTTTTTTGTCGCGTCTGTGGGTGGATACGCCTTGATGTCATTCTTACTAAACTTTTTTCGTGTCAGTGGAGATGTGAAGAACGGGTCGTTATTTTCTCGTACTTCTCGACGGCGCGACACTGGGAGAGTTTCAGCTGATTCAATTAATCCATTAAGAAATCGGCGATCCCACACCTGTTTAATCTTGCCATTATTTGTCATATCCGTTAAGAGGAAGACCCGCTTATTTTTGGGAATTTTATTCTTCTTGGCGTCTGCCATACTGCTATTTAACCACGAAACCACGTTTTTGTTTTCGTTATTGGGTTTATTGTTTTTGGCGTTTTTGTTTTTGTTTTTATTCTCAAGATTCTTCAACATTTTTTCATACTTTGAAACATTCACGGCTTTCGGTTTCCTACCCGGACTCGGGGGAGCATTGTTATCATTAAACAATCGACGTCTAACGTTATTGTTACCACCACCAAATAATCGATGGATGAAATTATCGGCATCTCGTTCCAAACGGATCATATCACGGCGGCGCTCCACCGTTCGGTCCGAATTTGAGTTCGAGTTATTGTTATTGTTTGAGCTTGAGTTGTATGCAAAATTCCTATTAAGACCGGGTCCATTTTGTCCATATAATAGTACACGATTATCGGACATTCTTGATATACCCTGACATTTTATTACCCTTCCTCTTCTGATAAAAGCATTTTCCGTACTTCATCGTATATCACGCTCAAGAGTGCTAATTTATACGTGAGAAATCCAACAAACGTGGCCCCGTAATCAAAATCAAATGCGAACGGTGCGCTATTCCATATAGTTTCAAACACAGCAGTTCCAATCGGTGCCATTAACTGTTTTTGAAATGGTGAATTTTCAATGTTATCGACATGTCTTTCTAACAAAGATAGGTACACGAATGAAGATATCACACCCAAAGATGAAGAAACCCCCTGTTCAGCACCTTGTGTGATGAAATACATGGTCGTAAGTGCGCTACCATATCCAAGTGTCGTACGATTTATTTTCCTTTTGAGTTTACCGTAATCTGTTTTCGGTTCAGATGTAGCTCTCACGACCGCGTTGTGAATACTCCACATTTATTAAATGGGTCGTGTATTCCTTAATTGAGATAAAGATTACATTACCCTTATAATTAAATGTTTTCAGAACTTCGGGTGAAGAGACTCGTTCAACATGCTATTGTTCCGACTCGTGGTTCTGCTGGTGCTGTTGGATATGATTTGTATAGTGTGGAAGATTGCAGTATCCAACATGGTGGTCGCCTTCTTGTCGGGACGGGGATCGCAGTTGTTCTGCCAATGAAGGTCTATGGACGTGTTGCCCCGAGATCTGGTCTCACCGTGAAGCGTGGTATCCACGTGGGTGCGGGTGTGATTGACCCCGATTACACGGGCGAAATTAAGGTCGCTCTTTTTAATCTCGGTGATGCTCCGTTTGAGATTAAGAAGGGAGACAGAATTGCACAACTCATCTTGGAAAGGTGTGAAACGCCGTATGTTCGGGAAATCACTGAAATGTCGGAGACGGAACGCGGTGCCGGTGGTTTTGGGTCTACGGGTGTTTAATATTTCTCGTCCTCGTCAAGGAACCACATCATTTCTTCTGCGGGCATGAACCGAATATTTTTTTGCATCGCCATCCATAACTTCGCTTGGTTTACGTTTGGGTAACTCCAAAGAAGCCATCTTTCCCAGAACCCCGCACGAAAGGGATCTTCCCAACTCTCTTCCGTGCTGGTAACCGCATAGAGCATACCCTTGTGTATTTCATAAAGGTCTGTTTCGATTTGTACTTCTCTTGATATTTGTGCCCCCCTTCTAAGAAGATGTGCACGCATGATATGCGGATTTTTGTGATCCGTGTAGTCTGGAGAATCGAGAGACCCGACATCGAACGTCTTTTTATTTGGGAGCAGTACCCTGTATTTTCGTGTGGCTATTGGGCTTGGCTTGACAACGACGTGCATATATAATAATTTACTTTTTAGTTTTTTGCTTTTGTAACACAACAAATTCAATGTCATTTTTCTATTTTTTTTGCCTAAGTCAAATGGGTAGGTCTAAATATTAACTCAAAATGTTGAATCTCATTAAATATACAGTCGGTACGAATGGCCCCCTGTTAGTAGAACACAATGGGCACATTCTATCTGAAACGTGTGTGATCATAACAGAAAAGCACGCGAATAAAATGATTAAAAGACTTGAAAATCTTAAAATCAATCACATCGAACAGACATCGGATAGATCATTTTCTGTATCCTTAAAGTAATGTAATCTATATAAAAATATATCTCGTATATTTGCCATGTACTCGTATAGATCCCTTGACGGCATTCTCATAAAAGTAGGTGAGAATGCGAAAGATAACGACGCGCTCACACAATCGAGTTTCCCTGATGAATGGTGGGTACACGTTGATGGTGGTTCTGGTTCCCACGTGATAATATGTTACGAAGGTGTTCTCACTCCACGTGAAACAACGCGAGACGCGGCCGTACTCGCGGTGCATCACAGTAAAATGATGAAATCTCGAATGGTGCGCGTAAACATAGTGCGTGTGAATCAAGTATTGAAATGTGATCGAATTAAGAATCATGGCCAAGTGTATCTCGATGGACGGGTAAATCAACTCACAGTGTTCCCGAACAAAGAAAAATCCCGCTTAGAGAGGCTACGAGCAAATAGAAATAAGAATGGGAAACATATGGAAATTGGTACGTAATCCTGATAAATCCATATGCTTGGCACACATATACGAAGAAGAACCTACAATCATAGAAATAACCCCAACATACCGTGTATTAAATGGATCGGTATGGTTTTTCATAAAAATGTTGTTTATAGCACAACTTTTTGCTATTATGGCATTTGCACAAACAATCGTGTTTACAGTGGTGCCTATATCTATGTTGGCTTTTTCCGGTGGTGTCTTAGCTACAAATAATGGTAAATATACACAAATGGCCGTGTTATTACATAAATTGTACTCTATGACTGTCATGGCGTACTCGATTTTATTCAAAGATATATGTATGTTCTGCATATCTGCGACATATGTAGTAATCTATACCATGTACTTTATTTCATTAAGCTTTTGTTAATTTCTACCACTCGTAGATGCGCGTTTACTATTCGCGCGTCTTAATTCGTTTCTGAGGTCGTTTACATCTTTTTTTAATACACGGTTGAGTTCACGTACCATGTGTGGTGGTATTTCTGGGCGTCTGGAAGGGCATTTTAAGAAATTTTCACCGAATTTTATCCTTTTATTTAATTCGTTAATCATGTTTTGGGAACATATGAGGCTTAAATAATCCTTTCTCAATTGATTATAATTTTTTAATCTGTTCTTATATCCATCTCTTGTTTTTAGTAGATTTTTGTAATTTTTAGATGACGAGTTATTTTTATTTTTTTCCAATTTATCGTTTGCCTTACGTATACTATTTTTTAATTTTTTAACTTCATCGTTAAGAGTCGTCAATTGTTTGATCGTATTTGTAACTTCCCTTTGACGCGCGGAATTTGGCGACATATACATTATATAAATATAAAGATTTAACCCGAGTGTAGTTCATGAGTCTTCAAATTAAGAAGCTATACCCCGATGCTACCATACCAACGAGAACATCACCGGGTTCGGTAGGTTACGATTTATATAGTATGGAGGAAATCATAGTTCCTCCGATGGAACGAGCATTCGTGAGCACTGGTGTGTGCGCGTGTCTACCACCGGGTGTGTACGGTAGAATCGCACCGAGATCCGGTCTCACACTCAAACACGGCATACAAACGGGTGCTGGAGTTATAGACCCCGATTTTACCGGTGAACTGAAAGTTATCCTATTTAATCACGGGAGTGAACCGTTCGTCATTAAACAGGGGAATCGTATCGCCCAAATGATTTTAGAGAGATGTGAAACGCCTCTCATAGAAGAAGTGAGTGAATTAAAATCAACGCAACGCGGAGAAAGTGGGTTTGGTTCTTCTGGGAATTAATTCGAGAATGCAATTCCGGCCATACCATCTTTTATGCGTAATATATTGTAGTTGACCGCATATACCCTGTATAAACCTTCTCTGGCATCGGACTTTGGAGATTGAATGGTCAATTTCGCATTGTCGATTCGAGAGAAATTCAGGCTCCCACTTGGTTGCGAGCGGTTCATGGTAAGGCAGAAAGGCCACGAGAACAATGGAAGTGCATCGATCGAAGATGGCGCGAGGCTCGTCGTGTGCATTTCATGGACGACGTTGTGATGGAAGGTATTGGACATGTTTTCGAAGAGCGCCAAGCCATTGATGTAAAGGGACGCCTTGTCGAAGCTGTAATCACTCACCCAACCGGTACCAGACACATTGGATGTGGTCAAGTGAAGCGATTGAACTGGGTGATTGAAATAGGTAAGATCAATCGACGTATCAGTCTTGGTAACTGGCTGGTATTGTGTTTGGGTAATGAGGAGTTCGTGTTCTTGAGTTGTGAAATGTTCGCGTTCGGCAGTATCCAAATAGGCATACATACCATAAATCTTTGGTGCCGCACTCAAGTTACCCAAACCCGAACGGCACTTGATTCGCAATTCAACATCGTGGTATTGGAGGCCAACGAGAGGGAGGGACTTGGTCCAGTCTTCGCTGAAGAAGAATGGGATTATGTAATGGTCCCCGGCGGACCCACCGACACCCTTCGCGTTATCGGATACCTCGGCGGTAGTGACCGCACACGAAGCTTTCGATTGTCCCTCTCTGAGGACAACATTGTGGACACCCTGCACATACAAGGAATCCATGCGGCAAACTTCTTGGCCTCCGATGTGTAGGCTGAATTCGGTCACCGACGTATCATCTATCGAGTGAAAACCATCCGTGTTTACACCGACATTGGAAATATTTGGGTTTTCGATCCACACGTAACTCAACAGGTCACCCTTAGATCGAATTGGTACCACCACTTCACTCCCACCGTTGAAAGTGCCGATGTAATCCATACGTTCGGGTTTAATAGCAAAGTTTGTGTAACGTTTGTAGTTCTGGCGCCAAAAACTCACTTGTGGTTCGCCGGTTATATAGGCATCCTGAGCCCCGACTGAAACGAGATCGACAAGTGCAGCTGACATAATTATTATTAAATGATATTAAAATTTTGGGTACATAACGAAGTATGGTTGTCTTTCAAGCACTCACCTGGGAGACGAAAGACACAGATGACGAGCACTTGATCAGCATCTTTGGAAAAACAAAAGAGGGTAAATCTGTGTGTGTCACAACTGCGTTCACACCTTATTTTTTTGTGAAGCTCCCAAGAAATGTCACCCAACAAAGGGTACAAATCATATACAACAAAATCGAGAAGGCGTGTCCTGGCTGTCTCTCCAGTTACAACACGATTCACCGTAAGGATGTTTGGGGGTTTCAGAATAATGAGCAATTTCCATACCTCCAGTTGTTCTTCAAGAATCTTGCTGCGAGACGAATGGTTGCTGGTAGATTAAGACGGCCTTTGCCAGATGAATCGATTAAACTCAAGATGTATGAATCTAACTTGGATCCAGTTTTACGACTCATGCATAGAACCGGTATTCAGTCAACTGGATGGTTGGACAGTGGTGATGAGTGCTACTCCGCTCACAACGCGCATGTTGACATCGATCTGGAATGTAAGAATTGGAGGAAACTCACACCGGTCGAAAATCCAGAAACAGCTCCATTTGTGGTTGCATCCGTGGATATCGAGTGTAACAGTTCAACTGGTAAATTTCCAGATGCTGATATCGAAGGTGACGCGTGTTTTCAAATTGCAATTTCCCTGTGTAAATTTGGGAGTGACGAACCCTATGATAAAACATGCTTGTGTTACAAAAACACAGATCCAGATCTTGAAGGTTCAAATGTAATTTCGTATGCTACTGAACGGGAAATGCTCGAAGCATTCCGAGACTACTTACACGAAAAGGATGTTGATATCATTACTGGCTGGAACATTTTTGGTTTTGATCTTGAGTATCTCATGAAACGCGCAATCGTCACGAAGTGTAATTTGAAATTTTTTCAATTGAGTAAGTTACGTGGACACAATTGCGAACTTAAACTCAAGAAACTGTCTTCGAGTGCCTTGGGTGACAACGACCTGAAACTTGTGAGTATGCCGGGTCGGTTCATTTTCGATTTGTTTCATGAGGTCAAAAAGGGTTACAAACTTGACTCGTATAAATTGGATAATGTATCTAAGTTGTATCTCGGTGACAATAAAATTGATATGCCCGCAAAGGAGATGTTTGCCCGTTACAAGGAAGGTGACCCCGTGAAATTACGGGAAGTTGCTGAGTATTGTATAAAGGATACCCTTCTTCCACATCGTCTTCTATCTAAATTGTGTATCCTGATTAATCTTCTAGAGATGGCTAAGGCGACATGGGTGCCCCTGTGTTTTCTCGTAGAAAGAGGCCAACAAATCAAAGTGTTTAGTCAGCTCACAAAGAAGGCTCGAGAAATGGGATTTATGGTACCCACGATTCAGTATGGTCAACTCGCCGAACAAGGGTATGAAGGTGCGACGGTTCTCGACGCACAAAAAGGTGCATACTATAAACCGATTACTGCTCTCGATTTTGAAGCCCTGTATCCTTCAATCATGATGGCACATAACCTGTGTTATTCGAGTCTCGTGATGGATCCAAAATATGAAAATGTACCGGGTATTGAATATGAAACCTTTGAGATTCCGGTTCCGAGTAAGGTCGAAGGGCAACCACCCACAAGACGCATGTGTAAATTCGCACAAGGGGTTCCAACGCTTTTACCGAGTATTCTCATCGAACTGAAGCAATTCAGAAAACAAGCGAAGAAGGATATGGCGGCGTCAACCGGTGCACTCCAAGCGATGTACAATGGTAAGCAGCTCGCTTACAAAATTAGTATGAATTCCGTGTACGGGTTTACAGGCGCATCGAAGGGTATCCTTCCATGTGTAAATATCGCGTCGACTGTGACGACGAAGGGTCGTAGCATGATTGACCAAACAAAGGAGTACGTGGAAAAGAACTTCCCGGGTTCAAGAGTAAGGTATGGCGACACGGATAGTGTAATGGTCGAATTCGATGTGGGTGACCGTAAAGGTATTGAAGCTGTGGAATACAGTTGGGAGATAGGTGAGCGT
>CEVS01196100.1_pt1 | contig 10845 bp, 12 predicted proteins | sample 361571 | NCBI WGS metagenome assembly CEVS01 (sample SAMEA2623850, study PRJEB7988) | marine metagenome | isolation source: saline water (ENVO:00002010), including | reverse complement strand
TGTGTCATATTTAAACTCATCAGGCATTGCTCGGGCGAATGGTTTGGGTTCTTTACCAGAGCGTCCTGCTGGATCACCGTAAGGAAAGATTTGATTTGCGTATGCAAGAGCGTGTAAGCAAGTGTGAATCTTTTGGTATCTGTGAGAATACTCTTCACACAGAGCAAGTCCATGTTGGATTAACCAACGCCAGTTGAGCACGAAGTCACTTGCCCACACAGTGCAGGGGTGATTACGAAATGCTCCTTTGGTGGTTTTGTATGGCGTTCCATCCGCCTTAGGGAGGTTGCCGAACCCATGCCCCCATTTCTCAGAGGCAACGATAGAGAGCATCTGACAGCACTCTAAGGGCATCTTGACGATGTGTTTGTCAGGAAGAACCTGAGCACAAATCACCGGATTGGGGTCTGTCACAAAGATGTTCATTTGTCTTTTAGTTTCTCACAACCTAGTTTACCGTCAGATATCCGTTGATGCGACTGCATTGTGGCTCTTGGATATCTGTCCTTGAATACGTCAGGCAACCAGTAAGTCACAACCCAGTTTATTGTTGGGTTTAACTCCTTATGCTTTTCCAAACTATGGCACATATATCCTAGTTGAATATAACCATCATGTGTTATACAGCAACCATTTCCAAGATCATGGATATAAAGTGTTTTCACTCATCTCATCCAAATGTAGAATCAGGTTCCAACGCAATGTAATAAGTTAAATCATGATTTTTACTGGTGAATCGTGATAGAAGTTTTTGTGAAACAACTACATCATAAGTTCCAGGAAGAACCTTGATATTCTCAACCTTAAAGTTAAAGGAAAACACTTTGTCAGTTTCACCTACAACTTCTTCGTGAGCATTAGAGGTATCATTCTTACGGTCTCGAACAACGAGTTTCACAACACCATTCTCACCAACAGCACAAATATCAGGCAGTTGATATACTGCTGCTGCTTTCAGGAGTTTATCCAGAACTAATGTAGAAAGTTCAAAGCAGACATCCTCTGTGGGGAGAGAAATTACTTTCTCTGGAGGAGTCACAATGACATTAGGATCAGCAAAGAAATACTTGGATCGAGAACGACCTTCACGAATAACAACGTATCCATCATTCGCAAAATCAAGTTCTGGACTAGAGTGCAGACTCAATCCATTTAGAAACTGATTGAGATCATAGATTCCAAAGTCACGAGAGAACTCTTCAGTAACTGTTGCTTCTGCAAGAATGTTTTTCATCACACTGATAGTGCGAAGTTTGCTACCTTCCTTAAAAAGAATAGACTGATTAATAGAAGAGAAGTTCTTCAGGACAGAAATAGTTTTATCAGAAAGTTTCATAAGGGGTCGAAGTTTCATTACAGAGGCCAGCGAAATGATAGAGAAGGATGCAATAATGAATTGCCTTCAGAATGTCTTGTTTAGACTTTCCACCTTTCTTACCAAATCGCGAAAGGTACTTGATAGCATTAGATCGACAGAAAGGTTCTGCATCACCAATACCTTCAATCAGATCAAGTGTCTGAGTTTGTGATTCGGGAGAAGCATAGTGTGAACGATAGGTTCCACCAAGATACTCACGAATCTCTTTGAGGATTACATCCTCATGATACTTCCAAAAACCATTTTCGTTCTTGGGAGTATCAGGCAGTTTAGGAACGCTGACGTTAAATGTCAAGGATTCACTATCAAGGGACAGAGTATCTGTCCCCGAACCTCCAACAACGAAAGAGGAAAGATCAATATTATCCTCTTCACTATAATCTTGTTTAAACATGTTCAGTTCATCAAATAAAAGGGACCACGCATTAATCATATTGTATCAAAATTTTAGTGTAGAGTCAACGACATAAAGTTGGGTTTCTTCACCAGGCATCTTGAAATCTACATCAACCTTATCATACAATTCCAGGAATGCCTGCTTGGTTTCATCATCGAAACGATTTACACAAACTTCAATCGCTTTTGCTTTGTCGCCAAAGATATTGAATGCTTTGACAATATGAACCAGACGACGGGTAGAAATAACTTCTTCAATACCACCATCATAAAAGGTCTTGCGAATGATGTCTGCCCAATCAGAAAGACGCTTACAGAACTCAGTATCATCACAGATTTTATTCAGAATGCGCTGCTCCACTGCGGCAGTGGGATATTCCTGCTCAAAGGTTACAGGAAAACGCTCAAGAAATGCTTCATTAAGAACGTTAGTGCCGATAAAACGACCGTCATCAGAACCCTTACCCTTGGTGTTAGCAGTTGCAATTACATTGAAACCATTTTTAGGTGCAACCCACTTACCAATCTTCTTCAGGAAGACACCTTTTCCTTCAAGGATTGATTGAAGGCAAAGAATTTTGTTGGAAGCCAGGTCAATCTCGTCAAGCAATAGAATCGCACCGCGCTCCAAGGCTTCGATGACCGGACCATTGTGCCAAACGGTCTCACCATTGAGCAAGCGGAATCCACCAATGAGATCATCTTCATCAGTCTCAATCGTAATGTTTACTCGAATAAGTTCACGACCCATTTGGGCACACGCCTGTTCGACAGAGAAAGTTTTGCCGTTACCCGAAAGTCCTGTAATGAACGACGGATAGAATAGACCGGACTTAATAATCTTTTTAATATCAGTAAAATTACCAAACTGGACGAAGGAATCATCTTTCTGAGGGATAAGGTTTTGTGCAGCAGCAGGAGCATTATACGTCACTTCCAGTTTTTCTACAGTTTTCTTTGTTACTTCTAGATTCCACTTACCACGACCAACTTTGCAGTCTTCCAGTTTCTTGGTAACCGTCTGATAGTTACAACCATTCATCGCACACCAAGCACGGACATCGGGAGCAGTGAACTCGGTGCCATACAATTCTTGGAGTGAGGTGCGGATGTACTCGGGGGACAATGCCATTGCCTTTGTTTGAACTGTAGTCATTATAGACTGAAAAGGGGGGTCTGAAACCCCCCAATGGACAGTTACTGAACTGTCTTTCGATTGTAGTAACTCTCTGAGATTATCTTTGCAGTGTATCCAGGATAGTATTGATTTACTATGGCACCTATGCCCATGGCGGTGATAGCACTAGTGCATACCACCAAAACTTCTTTAGTGTCTTCTAAAACAATGTGTTTTAGTCTCATACCACCAGAGAAATAAATTCACCCAGAACTTTTTTATTTAGTTTTTTAGTCTTCAAAGACTTGACAAAAGCAGATTTGATCTTTGCTTTTGATGCACCATCATCAACATTAAACTCAGATTCTTGAGAAAGAGATGTGGAAGACAATCCAAAGTATGCATGATAACCGGAATTCTTAATAGTAAAGCTACGAAGTTTTCTCCAATCATTCTGAATCTTATCATACTCATCCATACCAAACTCACAATAAAGTCGAATGAAGGGATTAGCATCACGACCCTCAAGGACACGAATGCCAATGAAGTTCACTGATGGGAAGTTATCCCGAAGATTAGTCAACATAAGGTCTGTGAATTGATTCCAACCGTAAGGAATTTTGTATGTATTACCGGTCTTACGATCACGCAAGAATGAAATACCACCTTTGAGTTGATTCTTTCCCATATATGGCTCGGTATCCCAGTGACGCTTGACGATCTTGTGATAAGGGAGGTGATTTGCTTCACCATCACTAAGAACAATACATTGAACTTTCTGCAGTTTATTCTCTGCTTGAAACTTAGGAAGAATCTGATGTAAGCAAACCAGAGACTCATTCAGTGGAGTTCCAGACAGTCCCAGACGAGTAGGTGTGGAATAGTGACTGCGATAGTTGTCACCATATGCTTTAGCAATACGCCAGATGTTAATCATCTGATGCTCAAGAGTCTTACCATTAACTTTACTGGTAAGAAGATTCATTAGAGAGAACTCCTCATTTACTACAAGCAGGTTCTCTTTCTTCTCATAGGAACAAGGATACTCTTGCCCATGCATCACACGCTTCCACTCATTTGAGAAAGCATAAACTTCAAAGGGAATAGAAACTTTCTTGCAGAACCACAGCAGATTAAAGAGTTGCTTACAAGTATCCAATAGAACACGACTCATAGAACCACTCCAATCAAGGATAAAGATGAGTCCATGATTCTTGCCATCGGGAATCACAGAAACCTTCTTAAAGAGGTCTTCGTTATACTTATACGTGTGAAGTTTTGAAGTATCAAGGACACCTGTGCGAGAAGTAGTTGAACGAGCATAGGAGTCTGCTGCTTTCTTACACTCAAACTCCTTGACCAGATATCCTACTTCCTTCTGGGCAGATCTCTTGAACTTTGCATATGCTTCATCCGCAACCTTGAAGATGTCAGGACCAAAGATACTATTACCCTCTTCAGCATTCTCGGCCTGCATATCAAACCAACGATCAATCTCCTGATGGATATCTACATTCGATGCGATGATGTGCTTCAGATCAACCTTAGGGATTTCTACATACAGATTCTCGCAACCAGAAGATTCAACCAGGTCTTGAAGTTTATCTTGTAGAGAATCCGCAGTTTTAACTTCGGGTTCAATATCAACATGATCATCAGCACCAGACACAGGTGCCTCACTTGTGCTCTGAGAGGGCATTTGCGACTCAGAGGATGATCCAGATCCCTCACCAGAGTCCTCTGATATACCTTGCTGCTGTGTAGGAATGGAAGAACCCTGAGCGTTACCCTCCTGGACCTCAGGTGGTGGTGTGAGGTTAGGCATCTCTTCCTCTTCTTTCTCCTTCTTACAGAAGAGATACAGTTCCTCAGCAACCTTCAGTGCTTCGTCGAAGGTCTCAATATTATTGATCTTATCGATAATGACTTGCTCATCATCGGTGAAAGAAATATCTACAAAATTGCCGACCTTAAAGTATAGATTTGCACGATCAGCAAGATTAAAATCAGCAACGCACTCGTCAAATATAGAGAAAAAGTCTTCGTCATTGAGTTCTTGGTAACCTTTAAAGAATGTTTTTGCGAGGCCAGCATAACGACGCTTCATCAATTTTTCAATACGTGCGTCCTCTACCACGTTTACAAACTGAGGGGGGATAGCAACTTTCTCTAACCAGTTCTCATCGGGGGTATACAGAGCATGACCCACTTCGTGTCCAACCAGCATATCATAGACATGGTTGCTTGCCTTCTCCCACATCGGAAGCGTCAGCACACGGGTGTGGACGTTGAAGCAAGCAGTATCAACCTGCTTGTGCTCTACGATCAGATCCTCAGTGGCAAGGAGTTTGGCGAGCTGGGATTTGATTTCGTGGTTGACCGCCATAGGTTTCTCTCGGTTGTACCTATAATACTAAACCCCCACCTTTCGGTGAGGGCCCTCAGTGACAGTTTCTAAAGTGTCTATAGTTGGTTATGAAAGAATGCTCCTACAAATACGTTTGCATGTGGACTGATCATCATCACACTCAATTAAGCAGTCATAATAGTCGTTTAATAGATCAGATTCATCCATCGCTCTATCTAATGTCTTGGTCAAACGATCAACGCTTTGTTTCCAACCCGCTAATTGATTATGTGAAATGAGATTGTGCATAATACCTCCGATTACAATGTTCAAATAACAAATGAGGTCTAGTTCATTCCGTTCTCCAATTCTATATTATATAGTCAGCGTATGCTAACTTAATGTAGTTCTTGTTACATTTAACTTTAACTTCAGGTATCTCAACGCTTCTTTACGTTGACGTAGTGCTTGAGGTTTCAGTTTCTGCTTTTGTTCTTTCTTTGAGTGATGTTGCCAATTTGGAGTATTCATTGAGATACCTGTCAGATGCAGGGTCGGTAATGAGAGTCATTCCAGATTTTTTGAAGTCTTGACTAAGATCTACTGGTCTGCGAACGAATTTTGTCATTGTACTATACGCGAAAATCCTTTTACTTTATCAAACCTTGTGACATTTTCAAATTTGTCATGTAATGATTCCTTATGCGATATTACAAAGATATTAGCATCTTTAATGATAAATCTAATAATCTTAAGGAAATCTTCTGTGCCGACTCCATCCAAAGAACTATCAAACACTTCATCCATAATCAATAGATTTGTGTTAACAGAGTTCTTCATCCTTGCTACCTCTCTCCAGGTAAACAAGAGTGCCAGATCGATTCTCATCTTCTCTCCCTCGCTGAAAGAAGAGTAAGAAAAATCTTCGTGAATAGGGGACTGGACGGTTTCATTAAACTCTTCATCTAGAGAGAAATTAATATAGAAGTCCATAAGTTGAAGATACTTATTGACTTGCTGATTTATCAGTGGTAGATACTTCTTGATGATTTTTGCTTTGACTCCACCGTCTTTAAGAAGACTATACGAAAAATCGTAATAGTTAATCGTGTCCTTACGTTGTGCGAGTTCGTCGTATGTAGTTTTTAAGTTGTCCTTGAAGGTTTCTAGCTTTTCATGCTCAGTATTTCGGTTTGCAAGTTGGTCGGTAATTCTTTGAATTTCCGATTCCAGATCCCTGATTTGTCTCTGACATCCAGCGATCTTAACATTGTTTTGAGAAATGCCATGCGTTAGTGTTGTAATCTCCTTCGATAGGGCAGTGAATTGACGCTCTCGCTCTTCCTCCTTTTTAATTGCCTCCTCCAGTTCTTTATACCCGGATTGCAACTCCTTTGCTTTATTTTGAGCGTCACTAATCCTATTTATTCTGAAGGTCTCTTCTATGTCTTGATTGCATGTAGGGCAGACCGTATGATCGCTAAAAAATTTATGTTCCTTAGTAATGCTTGATACTTTCTGAGAGATTTTGCCTTTTAGGTTACCATATTGACGCAGTTTTGCAGTTGCACCATCATACCGTTCTATCTTCTTTTGAAGACTTAGAAGTTCTCCATTCTTCTCTTCATTAACTCCCATCCAGTCATTTTCTTCTACAAGAAGTTGACTGATCTTTGTTTCTTTATCCGTAATATTCTGCTTTCCTCTTGCATCCAACTCTTCAATAAAGTTTTGCTGCATACGAACTTTATCATTCAGCGACTCTTTCTTCAAGTCAAGAACTTTAATATCCTCTCGCAGTAAACGAATCTTTTCCTTAATAACAGTATTCATACTAGAGAAGATACGAATATCAAGAAGGTCTTCAATCACTTCTCTACGGGCAGAGTTAGTCAACTGCATAAAGGGAACAAATGTGCTGCTGCCAAGAACAACAATCTGTGTGAATGACTTATAGTTCATCTTTAAAACATTCTGCTCCAACCATTTCTGTTGGTCGGACACAGCAGCAGACTGATCTAGAAGGTCATCATCTCTCCAAATCTTAAAGATGTTTGGCTTAATACCACGTTGTATTTTCCACTTAGTTCCACTAATACTAAACTCAACCTCTACAACACAATCCTTTTCATTGATAGAGTTAATGAGTTGTGGTTTGTTGATCTTACGAAATGCTTTTCCAAATAACGAAAACGTCAGAGCATCAAGAACAGTTGATTTACCAGAACCGTTAGATCCAATAATCAAATTGGTAGAGTATGCTAAAAAGTCAATCTCACTGAAATGATTTCCCGTGCTCAGAAAATTCTTCCATCGAATATTTTCAAATAAAATCATGCTTGTGGGTAGGAGGAATTACAACATCATTGGGTGTGATAACTGTATACCTGTAATCATGCATCTCACAGGTCTTTATCATCACTTCATCTTCAACTTCAATTACATGCATATCTGGACTACCATCTTCTTCAAGCATCATAGCAAATCTAGATGCATCGTCTTCTGCTTCAAATAGGTAGAGAATCTGTTCTCCATCATCTGCTTCTACTGAATAGGCACCCTCCTTTTCTTTACCGTAGATTGTTAGTATATACATTATATCATCTCACACGCTTCTTGGTAAGTGCTTCTCATAATGTTCTGAATCTTTGATTTATCCAGATTAATATCAGCATCCTGAATATATCTATCTAGTATGGACATCGTATCTTCTGATTCAGAGACTTCAAAATCTTCTGCCTCTTGAAGTGCAAAGTTTTCTACAATCTTGAGATCAGCAACTCCAACCTCATAAAGTTTATCAATAAACTTCTCAAAGTCTTTAGTGCTTGTTTTCTCACGAACAATCACTTTAACAATTTTATTACCATACTCACTCGCATCAAAGAGTTGATGTGGAGTATCATTATAGTAAATATTGTAGAACATTCTATATGGATTGTCCACATGAAAGTGTTCTAAAGTTTCTGTGTCAAAAATCGTAAATCCTCTTGAATCCTCTACATCATTCCAGAATAATTCATAAGGATTTCCTAGATAAAAGATTTTCCCATTATCAGATCTTGTATGGTAATGACCCGAAAATACCCGCTTGTACTTGTTATATAATTCGCTCTCATGACCATGGTCCATGACGCAGCCTCGATGAGCTCTAAATCCATTGAGCTCAAGGTGCCCCATCGCACACTTGCAAGTTGAACTTTTAATAAATTTAAGAGTCTTTTCTTCATTTTCTTGATTAATCCAAGGAATAAACAAAGTCTTAAGTTTTCCCAACTTAACCTCTGTTGCTTCCGAATATACAGTTACATTCTCATACTCTCGAAGAAGAAGATCTACAGCATTCACTTCATTTGTATTTTTATAGTATGCTGTATGATTACCTACAATCGTATGGATATGTATCCCCATATCCTTTAGACGGTCATAATAGTTGTTCTTTGCCCAGGCAAGCGAAGAAAAGTCAATACCTTTACGACTGTCAAAAGTATCTCCCATATCTACGATTGTAGTAATGCCATTCTCCTTCAGATATGGAAAGAAGATGTCATTATAAAATTTTAGAAAATAATCATGAAACAACTTAGAGTTCTTACGAGCACCAAAGTGTTGGTCTGTAATGATTGCAACCTTCATCAACCACGGAGTTTAGAGTGGACATTATCCTTGATCTGATTATAGTCGCTGTAGTTCGATCCGTCAAGTGTATTGTTGTCGTCGAAGACTTCACTATACCCTGACTTCTCAATAATTTTATTCTTAATATCTAACTGTCTTTTCTCTCGCTGAATACGGCGCAGAAAAGCATAATGAATAATCTGAGTGAAATACGCAAAGGGATTCTGGGATTTCTCTGGGTTAAAATTATGTATGTACTGAACGCAGTTCTCAATGCCATCAGAGATCATATCCTCTTTGAACATATAGTTCACAAAGTTTGGTTTGAATGATAAATGATTTGCGATCTTTAAAAAACAATCACCAATGTAGCGAGGGATAACTGGTTTTGGAAGACCCTTAGCTAGTGCAATCTCTTTATCTTCACGATACTTAATTAATGCTGCAAGGAACTCTTTATTATTTACATAATGTTCCGATCTTTTTCTTCTTGTCATGCCTGGTTGTATCATAAGTTTATCTCATAATATGTATAGATTATACCATTAACTTAAATGCTTGACAAGGTATCAAAAGTCATATAGACTAACTCTGTCAGGGTTGATTAGATAAACTATAGCTCTTCAGAGCTTTTCTTAAATATCTTCTCTAAAAGTTCTTTAGTATCATTAACTGTCCCTAGATATCCCATATCGCGACTTAAGTCAGATTCATTATTTTTATTTTTATCTGCTCTACGGATATAATCTTGATACATCATAATCATTTCTATATCATCTGATTCGGACATTGTTAGAACATCTTCTAGTCTGATAATAAACATATCATCACTAGTTGTTTTTAACCATGGTTCTAATTTATACCCTACCGTGCCACCTCTGGATTTAATTTCATTAATAGTGATTGGATTGGATAATATTAACATTGTCCTATCTTCTTCTTCAGAGGCAGCAACCTTTGAAAATATTTCCTCACCTGATCTTAACTTAATTGTTGCATAAAAGTCGTCTTCCATCATACCTTTAATTGAATAGTGATTATGTCATAATTAAACTTTTCTTCGTTATAGATTTTGATTCTTTCTATAAAATGGTTTAATGTGTAGTTTCGTCTTGACTTGGTGGAACAATCATCTGAGATATCATATAATGTTGCCTTCACCTTTCCTTTTCCTTTTCTAAGAACTCGTCCAATACTCTGAAGATTGCGGATTCTGGATTTACTTGGAGAGGCAAAGATAACATTATGGAGGTTTTTAATATTGATACCTGTAGAAAAAGTTCCATAAGATGCGACGATAACTGCATTGTTTTCTCGCTCAGTTATTTCCCTTACCAATTCTCGTTCTTCAGCATTCACCCCACCATGTACAAAAAATACTTTGTGGTCTTCACTCTTGTTCTTATTTATCTTTTCATAGAGTATAGCGCCATGGCTCTCGACTCTTTGGAAAAGCACAAGTGTATTCCCTTTAAGATCAAGTGCTAGATTTTTTATAAAGTTGTTTCTTTGCTCATGTGATATCAAATACTCAATCTCATCATTATATGTTTCAAATGTTTTTGGATGGTGTTTGAGTATCAGACACTGAATATCTAACTGAGATAAATGTCCCTGCCTCATCAATTCATCAGTTCGAGTAACTTTATATGATGGACCAAACAACCCCTCTAATACCCACTTATGGGTCTGTGTGCCGTCTAATGTACCCGTGAAACCAAATCTATACTTTGCATGATGAAGTTTAGTCATGATTTGTATCAAAGACTTAGACTTGAATAAATGTGCTTCATCGCCTATAATACAACCATAGTCTTCGAAGAAAGATCTATCAAGTTTGTATACAGATTGCCAGGTCGTAATAGTAACTGGGGCATCATTACTTTTTTCTTTTCCTGAATAGATACGATGGCAATATGAGTCAGCATTCCAACCATAATCCAGAAAATCCTTGTACATCTGCTCTACAAGAGATGTCGTGGGAACAAC
>CEVS01147571.1_pt1 | contig 10885 bp, 10 predicted proteins | sample 361571 | NCBI WGS metagenome assembly CEVS01 (sample SAMEA2623850, study PRJEB7988) | marine metagenome | isolation source: saline water (ENVO:00002010), including | reverse complement strand
ATGGGCTACATTAATGTGAACAAGCATGACTCGGGTAATAAAACCTTTAGTTATGCTTTTAATAATCAAGTAATAACGGGAGGAAGTTCGGAGACTGCGATAGAAACAGAGCTGGATGATTTTGTAGATATGATTTTCAACAAGTTGGAAACGGCCAAAAACTACGTTCGAAAAATGTATCGCATGTTTGTTCGAAGTGAATGGGATCAAGAAATAGAGGATGATATCATCACCCCACTAGCACAACAGCTGCAAAGCAATGGTTACAACTTGTTGGAGATTCTGAAAACCTTATTAAAATCAAAACATTTTTTTGATTTGGATGATACTGATTCCACAAACGAAAATATCGGTGGAATTATTAAAAATCCATTACAGTTTTTTAACGAGTTACTCTCATTATTAGAGGTAAACATTCCCAATCCCGACACACCACAAGTGGCTCAAGGGACCTCTTGGGACACGTCAAATGAAAACTTTAGGTTTTACCTATTTTGGTGGAATTTTTGTCACAATACTTTTTTCGGTTTCACTGGAATGAGTCTGTTTGCTCCATCTACAGTTGCGGGCTATCCGGGCGATTATCAACCCCCTGCATACGACAGGGCATGGTTTAATTCGAATAACATCGTAGCTAGATATAACACCATCATGTCGCTGATTGGTAGTACCTATAATGACAATTATGGGAATGGAAACAATCGCATTCAAGGGCTTCAAACGGGTAATAATGGCGGCACCTATTATACCCGAATTTGGACTAGTTTTGACAGCACCACATTTATCACCAACACCATTTCCGACCCTGCCAATGCGGATACTCTTGTTCAAGAGCTGTCAGATTTGTTTTATTGTGAGGCTATAGACGCTAGCAGACTTACTTATTTCAAAAAATCATTGATACATGATGGAGAGGTTAACTACATTTGGTATGATGCATGGACAGCCTATACCAATTCCAATGATCCCGTGGCTGCTGAAGATGCAGCGGTTTTTATAAAAAACAGACTTGATAGTTTGCTAACGAGAATGATCAATGCTGCAGAATTTCAACTCATGTAATTTTTGATTATGAAAAGAAGATCATTTGTCAAATTATCTGCCTCTGCCTCGGCTTTGGGATTGTTTCCCTCTGAGCTCGGGGCTGCTTTAAAATTGGCCAACACTACGCTAAATTGTGATGTTTCAAATCGAAAAATTGTCCTTATTGAACTCAAAGGCGGAAACGATGGTCTCAACACCCTAATTCCCTATAACAATTATGGTTATTATGCGGGGACTTTACGTCCAGATATCCATATCCCGGTGCCCAACTACAATAATTTGGCAGTTGATACATCAAACAGTGGTTCGAACAAAGACTTGGTGTTCAATCCAGCACTCCTAACAGGAGCAAACACTGGTTTTAAAGGGCTTTATCAGTCGGGTATGTTGCGTGTCTTACAGTCAGTAGGGTATCCATCTGCTAACAAAAGTCACTTTGCTTCGATAGACCTATGGGCAACGGGTAATGACGGCAACAGTTGGGACAATGGCAAAGAAAGTGGTTGGCTCGGACGTTTTATGGAAGAGGCCTATAGCAGTTTGTTGCCCACCAATTTTCCACTTGGGATTCAGTTGGGTTCAAGTAACACTTGGTTGGGGTTCCATGCAGAGCACGAACACGGTATAGCACTTAACATTGAAGGGCAGAATTCTCAAAATTTTTACACCGTTCTCAGTGGTTTGGCGGGACAGGCACCGGACAACATACCGCAAGGTAGCCACTATGGAAGTGAGCTTCAGTACATCATCAATACGGATTCGGCTGCAAATACCTATGCAGCAGCCATCGAAAATGCGTTCAATGCCAATGGTTCTGAAAACTTGGTTTCTTACCCTGATACAGACCTTGCCGATCAACTCAAAACGGTTGCAAGATTAATTAGGGGAGGAATTGAGACAAAAGTTTATATGGTTACCATTGGTGGGTTTGACACCCACAATGTTCAAAATCAAGCCTCTGGAGACATCAATGGCAGACACACTGAACTTTTGACCGAACTCTCTGGAGCAGTAGATGCTTTTATGGCGGATATAAACGCCGATTCTATCGGAGATGATGTGGTTGGGCTTACCTTTTCTGAGTTTGGTCGCAAAGCCAAGCAAAATGGTAATTTAGGTACAGACCATGGAGAGATTGCTCCGATGTTTGTGTTTGGAAAGCCCGTGCAGGGAGGTGTTTCGGGGATAAATGTGGATCTGACAGAAGCTAGCAGTAATAACAACTGGCAGATCAAAACAGTTCAGCACGATTACAGACAAGTATTTGCCACACTGATGCAAGACTTTTTGGGTGTTGAAAATGCAGTCGTTGACAATGCCTTTTTCGACCAAACCAACAATGAAAGTTTTTCTACCAAAAAAATCCAAGATGTTATAAAGCCAAGTCATTATGTGGATTCAACATGTTATGCTCTAAGTAACAATACTCCTAAGAGTGAAACTTTTTGGGCTGCATACCCAAATCCAGTTTATGACAAGCTTTTTGTTAACCCAATCACAAATAACTCCCAAGTAAAATACGCCATACACAACACGAATGGCAGGCATATTAAATCGGGAAATTTGGATATGCAACTTGGATATGCAGTGATCGATATGACTGCTTTAACTAAAGGGTTTTATTCAATAACATTTAAAAGTGGTGAAATTCGTGAAACCAAAAAAATTATTAAGGCTTAATTGATAATATTATTTTTTGCTTACAGCTGTACATGAAAAGTTTTTTTCTTTTTATAATTTTTCTAGGTTTTGAAGCTATTGCACAACAAACTGATGTACCTTCTCTATATCATCATGCTAATTTTCATATTGGCACCTCGGTTCGTTTTGTCCCTTTTTCTAAAGACATTTTGGCTCAAAAAATACAGCAGCACCATTTTAATAGCTATACTGCAGGAAGTGACATGAAAATGTATCAAATTTGCCCTAAGCCTGACACTTATTATTGGTCTCGAGTGGACAGCATCGTGGAATATACAATGAAAAACAATCAGCGTTTATTTGGGCATAATTTAATCTGGCACAGCTCCACTCCCAAATGGATCGAAAATAAAGCTTCAAAGGACCCAGAGTGGTTGGATGGATTCATGAAAGAATACATCTCAACATATGTTGGGAGATATAAAGGAATTGTTGATGGATGGGATGTAGTTAACGAAAGTTTAAACACAAAAGGTCAGGGTTTAAGAACCGAAAGTATTTGGTTCAAATCATTAGGAAAAAAGTATATAGAAAAAGCCTTTACATATGCCCATGCGGCAGACCCTGATGCTATTTTATTTTACAATGATTTCAATATTGAGAGAGACTCTCTCAAATTAGATTCCATGCTTGAAATGGTTTATGATTTTTTGGATAGAGGTGTGCCAATTTCTGGCATCGGTTTCCAAATGCATATTAGAATGGATATTCCAAATGAAATTATTGCTAGATCACTAAAAAAAGCTGCTGATACAGGTCTTCAAATCCATTTATCGGAGGTTGATATTATTTTCAATACTCATGATGATTCTAAAGGAGGTGGAATTCAACTGTATGATCATTTGACTGAAGAAATGAAATTAGCACAAGCACAGAAATATGCCGACTTGGTAAATATGTATCAAGATATAGTGCCAGAAGAACAGCAATATGGAATAACATTTTGGGGGTTTAATGATCGAGATACTTGGATTCGAAGATTTTTTAAAATGAATGACTGGCCTACGATTTACGATGATAATCTTTTACCAAAACCTGCTTTCTATGGATTTTTAAATGCGCTTAATAAAGATTCCAACTAATATGTTTTGTACACTTAATTTTTCCTAATTTTGAATCGTATGAAAAGTCATTACCTTCTTATAGTTTTTATTGTAATGGGCTGCCAGCAAACCCCCAAACCACCCCAAACAGCCGGCCATAGTTGTACCCCCACACAAAGTCGGTTTAATTCACCAGTCAGCACAACACCCCAAGGATCAAGCGAAGTCAATAAAGAGGGTATGGTCCTTATTCCAGGCAGTACTTTTTCTATGGGCGGAGATGACGACCAGGCATGGCGAGATGAGTATCCAAAGCATGAGGTGGTGATTGATTCCTTTTGGATGGATGTCCATGAGGTGACCAACGCACAGTTTGCTTCTTTTGTAGAAGCGACTGGTTATGTAACCACTGCTGAAAAAGCCGTGGATTGGGAAGAAATCAAAAAAGAATTACCTCCGGGAACCCCAAAACCCGACGCTAATCAATTGGCACCAGCATCATTGGTTTTTGTGGCTACAGAGAAGCCTGTTTCTCTGCGAGATGTAAGCCAGTGGTGGCAATGGCGACAAGGCGCCAATTGGAGGCAGCCTGAAGGCCCTGGCAGCAATATTGTCGGAAAAGAAAATCATCCTGTAGTACATGTCAGTTGGTTTGATGCAGTGGCCTATTGCGATTGGGCAGGTAAACGATTACCAACTGAAGCCGAGTGGGAATATGCCAGTAGAGGCGGACTTAAAGATGCAGTCTATGCTTGGGGCAATGAAGACTTACGCTCTGGAAAATCCAAAGCCAATACGTGGGAAGGTGCTTTTCCTTACAGAAACGATCAGAGTGATGGCTTTTACACTACAGCACCTGTCCATAGCTTTCAGGCAAACGGCTACGGCTTATATGATATGGCAGGCAACGTTTGGGAATGGTGCGCTGACTTGTACCACGAAGACTACTATAAAACATTGGCAAACAAAACCACCCACAACCCACAAGGACCTAAGACAAGCTATGACTCCAATGAGCCTTATGCATTAAAGCGTGTTAGTAGAGGAGGAAGTTTTTTATGTCATGACAGCTATTGTAGCGGGTACCGAAACAGTATGCGGATGAAAACCACGCCGGATACGGGAAGTATGCATACTGGGTTTAGAACTGTGGTATCTGCGCTTTGATTCTTTTATCTCCTTTTTTTGAAGAGATTCGCTATTTATATTAGGTTTTTCTGTGTCTAAGGTTATATTAAAAACCGTATAATAATCGATTTTAACACGGTTTCAGCGTTTCTAATACGGTTTATTACGGTTTACACTATTTCTGGCCGGTCTGTTTCATTGATTTTGGAATATTATTTTATAAAATAATCTTTATTTTCTACAATAATTTTTGTGAGATAAACCTCGTTATTTATAGGACAAAAAAAGGCACGAATTATCGCAGGCGTTTCGTTATTTGTTCGAACATAATTATTGCTAGCTGATAACTTAAGCCACTCATTAACTTTAAAATCAGCATTCAAACGAACTCCGTATCTTTCATAACCGCCAGTTTCAAGAAAAATACCCTCATTTTCTGTTCTGTCAAAATAGAAGAATACATCTGAATCATCAGAGGTGTTTGATACAGAAGTATAGAGCCTTGAGTTCATACCTTTGTTGAAAAAAATATGTCAAAAAGCCGATTTTGTTATAAAAATGTGTTAAAATTAGTTACTTATAAGAACACCTTAAAAATCACGCTCTATTTCACTTTATTCTTGTCTTTTTTCCAAGTGACCCGTTGCGTGTTTTTGTCGTAACTTTGCCCCATGATTGACCGTTTGGCCATTGTAAAACAGCGTTTCGACGAAGTTTCGGATTTGATTATTCAACCCGATATCATCGCCGACCAGAAACGCTATGTCGCTCTCAATCGAGAATATAAAGATTTGAGCGCCTTGATGGAAAAACGAACAGCATATCTCAATCTGACCCAACGACAACAGGAAGCAGAAGAAATCATCTCAGATGGCTCCGATCCAGAAATGACCGATATGGCAAAAGAGGAGTTGGAGGAAGTCAAAGCCAAGCTCCCGGAACTCGAAGAAACCATTCGCTTTATGTTGATCCCCAAAGACCCGGAGGACGCGAAAAACATCGTTATGGAACTCCGCGCGGGTACAGGTGGAGATGAAGCATCGATTTTTGCTGGAGACCTGTATCGGATGTACACCAAATACTGCGAAAGCAAGGGATGGAAAGTGAGTGTTGTTGATCTGAGTGAAGGCACTGCTGGGGGATTTAAAGAGATCATCATTGAAGTATCGGGTACAGATGTATACGGCACCATGAAATTTGAATCTGGTGTGCATCGTGTACAACGCGTTCCCCAAACCGAAACGCAAGGACGGGTACATACCTCTGCTGCTACGGTGATGGTTTTGCCAGAAGCGGAGGAATTTGATATTGAAATCGATATGAATGAGGTTCGTCTCGATCTGTTCTGTTCTTCGGGCCCTGGTGGACAGTCGGTCAATACGACCTATTCAGCTGTACGACTCACACATATCCCAACAGGGATTGTCGCACAATGTCAAGACCAGAAGTCCCAACACAAAAACAAGGAGAAAGCGCTCAAAGTACTCCGTTCTCGTCTGTATGAACTTGAACTGAGAAAAAAGCTGGAAGAAGATTCTGCCAAGCGTAGTGCCATGGTTTCTTCTGGAGATCGCTCTGCAAAGATTCGAACCTACAATTACCCACAAGGTCGTGTGACCGATCACCGTATTGGCCTAACGCTTTACGATTTACAAAATATTATTAATGGGGATCTCGACAAGTTGGTTGACGAAATCCAATTGCATTACAACACCGAAAAACTTAAAGTTTCTGGCGAACTGATATGACAACCCAATCACTTACCGAGCAGATTCGCAATAAAGCATCCTTCTTATGTGTAGGTCTGGATTCGGACCTCGCCAAGTTGCCAGCGGCAGTGCGCAATCACCCAGAAGCACAGTTTGCGTTCAACAAAGCAATCATTGAAGCTACTCATGATTTGGCTGTTGCCTATAAGATCAATACAGCTTTTTATGAGTCTGACGGTTCAAAAGGGTATCAAGCCCTTGAAAAAACCATAGCGTATTTGGATCAAAACCATCCAAACCATTTTACCATTGCAGATGCCAAGCGAGGGGATATTGGCAATACCTCAACCCAGTATGCACGTGCTTTTTTTGAAAAGCTCCCCTTTGACTCCGTAACGGTTGCTCCTTATATGGGTCGCGACTCCATTGAGCCCTTTTTACAATTTGAGGGGAAGTATGCGATTATGTTGGCACTGACTTCAAACCAAGGAGCTTATGATTTTCAAACCTTAAACACTGCCGATCGGTCACTCTACGAAACCGTCGTAGCAACCAGTCGTACTTGGGATGGTGCTGATCGCCTGATGTACGTGCTTGGCGCAACAAAAACCGAACATCTAGCCACCATTCGCGCTTTGACCCCAAAATCTTTCTTTTTGGTGCCTGGTGTGGGAGCACAAGGCGGGGATTTGGAATCTGTATTTCATGCAGCGGCCAATGAGGATATCGGACTGTTGGTGAATTCGTCAAGAAGTATCATTTTTGCATCAAGCGGAGATGACTATGCCGAAGCAGCCAGAAACGCTGCGATGGATTTACAACAACAAATGAAAGAACTGCTCTGATGCTGCACTATTCCACCCATTTGCATCCCACATCCAAAACCTGGGTCACTTTTGTCCATGGGGCAGGAGGGAGTTCTTCGATTTGGTTTAAGCAGTTGCGTGAGTTTTCAAAACATTTTAATGTATTGTTGCTCGACCTAAGGGGCCATGGAAAATCCAGAATGCAGTTGTCTAACGTATTTAAAAAGAAATACACTTTTGATGTGTTGGCAGAGGATATTATTGCTGTTCTGGACAAAGAAAACATCAAATCATCCCATTTTGTTGGGATCTCTCTCGGCACGATTTTAATCCGTCAGATTGGAGAAATGTATCCCCAACGTGTACAGAGCATGGTGATGGCAGGGGCGATTATGAAACTCAATGTGCGCTCACAAATTTTGATGCGCTTTGGGAACATCTGTAAGTCTATCATTCCTTACCTCTGGCTATATCGATTGTTTGCCTATATCATTATGCCAAAAAAGAGCCATAAAGAGTCGAGGTTATTGTTTGTTCGAGAGGCCAAAAAACTCTATCAAAAAGAATTTTTACGCTGGTATAAACTCACTGCCGAACTCAAGCCCTTGTTGCGATTGTTTCGCCAAGTGGACATCAATATCCCTACTTTTTATGTGATGGGAAGTGAAGATTATATGTTTTTACCAAGTATTGAAAAACTAGCAGCGGCACACCGATCTGCACAACTATGCGTTGTTCCGCATTCAGGGCATGTGGTCAACGTGGATCAGCCAGATGCCTTTAATTCTCGTTCAATTTCATTTATTGAGAAACTCAATCGTTAAGAAAATACGATTGTTTTATTGCCATAGACCATGACTTTGTGGGCAATATGATTTTTGACCGCACGAGCGAGGACAATCTTTTCCAAATCCCTTCCTTTAGCCACGAGCTGACTCACACTGTGGGTGTGGGACACATGTACAACATCCTGTTCAATAATTGGACCAGCGTCAAGCTCTTCAGTCACATAATGGCTCGTCGCTCCAATGATTTTCACACCGCGCTCAAAGGCAGAATGATAGGGTTTTGCCCCTGGAAAAGCAGGTAAAAAGGAATGATGAATATTGATGATGTTATTCGGATACTCATTGATGAGCTTTGGGGAGACAATCTGCATATATCGTGCAAGTACAATAAATGAGACGTTGTGTTGTTTAAGCAATTCCAGCTGTTGTTCTTCTGCTTGTGCTTTGGTGTCTTTGGTGACAGGAATATGGTAATAGGGGATACCGAATGATTCTGCGATTGGCTGTAAATCAGGGTGGTTGCTCAAAATAAATGGAATTTCCACTTCGAGCTCACCAGATTTAAATCGGCCCAAAAGGTCATATAGGCAGTGATCGTATTTGGATACAAACAGTGCCATACGTGGCTTTTTCTCTTGGGGGTAGAGTGACCATGTCATTTGATACTTCTCAGCAGGGCCATCGGCAAAGGCCTGTTGAAATTGTTCAATCGCTTGCAGGTCGCCATTAAACTCACTTTCTAAACGCATAAAAAACGCCTGATTTTCTCGATCGACATATTGATCGATATACAAGATATTGCCCTTATGGCTATAGATAAACTGGGTGACTTCTGCAATGATTCCCTTTTGATCGGGACACTGAATGACAAGGGTAAGTGCGCTCATATCGGTTGCAAATGTAAAAAGAGAAAGAGGATAAAAAAAATCCCGCCGAAGCGGGATTTTTCAAAGAACTAAACTATAACCTAATTAATGTTGGTTTAAACGGAAATCCGCATACGCAGACATACCATGCTCGGCTCCGTCCAATCCAGCAATTTCTTCTTCTTTGCTCACACGCATACCACCACAAACTTTTGAAGTGACAAAACCAATGATTGTACAGGATACCACACAGAAAACACCAGTGATACCAACACAAGCCGCTTGTACAGCAAATTGCTCAAATGAAGCACTGTCTCCAAAAATACCTACAGCGAGAGTACCCCAGATACCAGCAAACAAGTGAACAGCGATTGCACCAACAGGATCATCGAGTTTTTGCTTGTCCATAAAGGCAATTGCAAGAACAACAACAATACCACCGATTGCACCGACAATTACAGCCTCGATTGGGCTCATTAAGTCAGCACCAGCTGTGATACCTACCAGTCCACCAAGAATACCGTTCATAAACATTGTTACGTCGTAATTCTTGTAGAGAGCCAATGAAAAGACAAATGCAAAGATTCCACCTGCAGCAGCAGCTAAAGAGGTCGTTACAAGTACTAAAGATGTCAATGCTGGGTCAGCAGATAATACAGAACCACCGTTGAATCCAAACCAACCTAACCAGAGGATTAATACCCCAGCAGCAGAGATTGGTAAGTTGTGACCAGGAATCGCATTTGGCTTACCGTCTTTGTCAAATCGACCAACACGAGCACCTAAGAAAACGATTGCTACTAAAGCAGCCCAGCCACCGACAGAGTGAACGAGTGTAGAACCAGCAAAGTCATAAAATCCGACTTCTTCTGTAAAGGTGCTGAAGAATCCACCACCCCATTGCCAAGAACCAACGATAGGATATACAAATGCAACGAGAAGTAAGGCGTAAAGCATAAACGCGCCTAGCTTGATTCGCTCAGCAACAGCTCCAGAAACAATGGTTGCAGCAGTAGCAGCAAACATCCCTTGGAACAAGAAGTCTGTCCAATATGTATAGCCCTCATTATAGGCAAGGTCAGCAGCAGCAACAGAGTCAAGACCCCATCCAGCAAAGCCAAAATAGCCATTAAAGTCTCCAGGGTACATCAAGTTGAATCCGCCTATGGCGTACACAAGAAGTCCCATTGTGATTACAAAGAAATTCTTAAATAAAATATTTATGGTATTCTTTTGACGGGTCATTCCACTTTCTAAAAAGGTAAATCCTAAGTGCATAAAGAATACAAGACCAGTACAGATCATCATCCATACGTTGTTTGTTGTTAATAATTCCATCAGTATATATTTTAAATTAGTTTAATGTATCTCCTCCTTTGTCGCCTGTACGAACGCGATAAGCATCTTCTACAGGAAGAACAAAGATTTTACCGTCACCAACACGACCAGTGGCACCAGCTTTTACGATGGCATCAATAGCAGGTTGTACAAAGTCATCATTGACAACAATTGATAACAAACGGCGTTGAATTTCAGATGTGCTGTAAGAAACACCACGGTATACGTGTCCTTTCTTTTCGTTTCCAATTCCAGTTACATCCCAGTAACTGAAAAAAGTCACACCAGCATCATAAAGAGCGTCTTTGACGTCTTCAAATTTGGTTTTTCGAATAATCGCTTCTATTCTTTTCATAACTAATAATTAAGTGAATAAATGTTTTTTTATGATCCTTAATTAGAAGCTTACACCAACAACCATGAATGCAGCCTCTGCAGTTGGGTTGTAAATGAATGAACCAA
>CEVS01024040.1_pt1 | contig 10931 bp, 11 predicted proteins | sample 361571 | NCBI WGS metagenome assembly CEVS01 (sample SAMEA2623850, study PRJEB7988) | marine metagenome | isolation source: saline water (ENVO:00002010), including | reverse complement strand
GGCGAACTTGGCATGGACAAGGACAAAATGCGTAAGATTTACGCAATCAGCGGTACCAATGTTCTAGTAAATGACACAAAGGGTATTCAGGGATTACACGAGACACGTGAACTAATTATCGAATCATTCAATGAAGTATGTAAGAAAGGTCCAGTGGCCGATGAGCCAGTAATGGGCATGATGGTTAGACTAGTCGATGCAAAGTTACACGAAGATGCAATTCACCGCGGACCTGCACAGACTATTCCTGCAGTACGTAATGCAATCAAGGGCGCTATGCTGCGTGCTCGCACCGTATTGATGGAACCTATGCAAAGGTCACACGTCAGTGTTCCAAACGACTGGCTAGGACAAGTTACACGTGAAATCACCAACAGAAGAGGTATCATCGAAGATATGCCTTCAGAGGGTGAGGCTACAACTGTAATCGGAACACTACCTGTCGCTGAAACATTCGGATTCTCCAACGACATCCGTGCTGCTTCTCAAGGTCGTGCGGTTTGGAACTCAGAAAACATCGGTTTCGAGATGCTACCTCCTCAATTATTCGGAAAGGTTGTTGGCGAAATACGAACAAGAAAGGGATTGAAGCCTGAGCCAAATCCAGAATCTTACTACTCTGATTGATTCAATTGATTTGATTGCTCAAAGAGGGGAACCTATGGGCAGATTGCTGGGGATATTTACCTCGAATGGCGGTGTCCCAAAACTTCCAGTTGAGTCTGCGCAAATAGATGCCAATGGAATAGTTGGTGACGCTTGTAATAACAAAAAGCACCACGGCGGTCCAATGAAGGCGATTTGTGTTTTAGAGAATAAGCTCTTGGTCAAGTTACAATCCGAGGGGCATCCAATCCAAGCAGGTACAACCGGCGAAAACATTCTCGTTGAAGGTTACAATTTAGAGGTCGGCAAAGTGTTTGATGTTGGTAAGGTTCGACTTGAGGTTGTATCAGATGCTACTCCATGCTGGAAAATCGCCGACTCGTTTACTGAAGGAGATTACAGCCGAATGTCACATGAAAAATATCCTGGCGAAACAAGATGGTATTGCAAGGTCCTGAATACAGGTGTAATCAGTATATCCTGTTGAGTTGGTAATCAGTCAACTCTCTTAATGCCCTAAGTGCTGGGTTTTCCGAAATTCTATCCAGACAATCGTGAGCTTTACGGTGATATGCTTCGGCTTTTGCTTTCGCATAATCTATGGAACCCAAATCGTGCAATGCCTGATGACCTCTAGCAACTTGTTCTGCTGAAACATTCTCTCCCTTACCGAGGACTGCAAGCAAGTCATCCTTGGCCTGTGACGGAGGTTGCCTAAGTGCATGGATCACCATCAGAGTCCTCTTTCCTTGAGCGACATCACTTCCACTTGGCTTACCTAGAGTGTCTGAATCTGAAAGTACATCGATCAAATCATCCATTAATTGGAAACATAATCCTAAGGCTAAGCCCCAATCATGCATGCACTGAATGATTTCTTCATCCGCACCTGCAAGATGAGAACCTACTTCTGCACATGTCAAGAACATGGCAGCAGTTTTCCCATGGATCATTTCGATGTATTCCTCTTCGGAAACTAACTCTCTATCTTCAAATTCAATGTCGAGTTGCTGCCCTTCGCTGCACTTTCGTACCATTCTACCAATTCGCTTTACAAGGAATGGAAGCAATTCTGGTTCTATTCCTTCGGCTACAGCCATCGCCTCAAAAGCGATGGCCAGCATTGCATCACCAGCATTAATTGCAGTCGGTAAATCATATTCAACATGCACAGCAGGTCTGCCACGACGAACATCATCATCGTCCATAATGTCATCATGAACTAATGTAAAATTGTGAATTATCTCTATTGCTGCACCAACATCTAGCAATCCGGAATGAGTATCACCTACTGCCTTAGCTACCAGCCAAGGCAATGTCGCTCTGAGGCGCTTTCCTCCACCCTCTAGAAGATGCATCATTGCGCCTGACAATCGAGGAAGTTTACTGTGAGTTAAGGCACGTTCAATTCGGTTCTCAACCAAATCTTTGACCTCTTCAATACTAGTTGTCAGATCAGCGCCAATAGCGTTCGGCAACATGTGAGAAACATCTCCCATGTCATGTATCAAATCATCAGTCTTTACACAACCTGGCCTCCACCAATCGTCATCCATTATTCTTGCAGCAATGCATCTAAACCAAGGCGCAATCACATTATGTGAATCATCAGCGACCAACATTTCTTCTAAATCATCTTGGGAAACCCATTTAATTTCACTAACTTCGTTCGGATTGGGATTAACATCAACATCCGCATGAATAACTAAGCAATGGTCCACTTCTCTCTCAATCCAATCGTCGTCTTGTCGAGCTTGATATCGCATTTTAGTAACAAAATCAAACTTCTCTATTGGAACCTGTGAAGGATGAATGCCTAATTCCTGTTCCAACTTTCTTACAGCAGCCCTCTTCACCCCAAGAGCATCTTTCAGTTCCATCTCTTCATCTGAGTGTAATGGGTGGGAGCAACATGAATTAGCCCAAACATTGGGAAAGGTAATCTTGTGTGCTGCTCTTCTTTGAAGAAGTAAACGACCTGAAGAATCAAAAAGCATCACACTGAATGCTCGGTGAAATTTACCTTCTTTGTGATGGCTGTCAAGCTTTGAAATTGGCCCTATGACATCATCATATTCAGTGACTTGAATCACGGCTTCAGCCATCAGTGACTCTTGTATCGAGTCAGAACCTGACAATGCTTCCGAGGCATCAGCCTCGATTTGCATGCTCGGAACATCCTCAATGCCATATCCAGACATGCACTCACTATACAACCGGTTTCGCGTCCACTACATCAACAGTTCCCCGAAACTATTCGAGTACCAACAACCGGTAAACCCTCAATTGCATCTATAACTCTTTGAGAAATTTCGCCATTTACTAGAACAACATCTATTCCTTTGGAAGCAATCATCGCCCCTCTTGCTGCTTTCAATCCAATGCCTCCGGTAACATCAATTTCCACAGCATGTTCTCCTTCAAATTCCATTCCAGGATCCCACACTTCGATTAAATCATCTGGACCTGCTTTGCTAGGTGGCACTCTTAGTATACCATCCACATTACCAATCGCAAAGATTGCTCTCTCAACACCGGGTACTTCAGTAGCGTACCGCAACATCAAATCATCTCCTGAAAGAATCCCGAATTCATTAACATCATCGTCAACCACATCTCCGTAAACAACGGTTATTCCATCGTGAATTGGTAGTGTACCAGAAAATGTTGGCCCTGTACCTTTAGCCCACTTATGTGGAGGGAATGATTTGACATCTAAACCTCTTGATTTCAATGAACTCACTACGAATCTATTGAGTTCTAACATGTCTTTACGTACATCTTGAACCGCTTCACCTTGGTCAATCCCTTCAACTCGACCCTCTGCTAAGCGGAATTGCTTAGCCTTCATGTGGCCAAATGAACCTGCACCGTGAACTATGACCAGTTTTTTGCTTGATTTTTCACATGCTGATGCCAGTTCTTCAATGACAGAATCATTTAATGTGCACAACTTGTCTTTGTGGGTAATTAATCCTCCACCCCATTTGATGACAACGGTGCCGCCCATGTATATGCCAAGCAATTCGTACTAATGTGTGCATTGGATTTACATGGGAGTCTGGATAGGGTCGTAACATGACAGAGTCTCCATCAGTGGATGAGTTCATCCGGCACATGCAAGCAGAATTGGATGCTTGCGAAGAGATTGTGGATAAAAAAGAGCGACAGAAAAGGCAATGGCAAATCGAATCTTCTTTGTTGTTGGCAATCGATTTTTCAAACAAATTCAAGGAATTGTCAAAGCTAGGGCAAAATCCAATTAAAATCGTAGAGGCATTAGCTACCCAAGATCCTGATTCAGCAAAAATTGCAAAGCAAGTTATCGCAATGGCCGGTGGCTTCTGCCCTCATTGCGGAGCTACTATGGAATCAGACCTAGATTTCTGCTCAAGTTGCGGAAATTATGTGGAGTGATTACTCCTCTTCCCACATTCTAATAATATCCTGTATTGCAGGGTCATCCTCTTCTACATGATACAAGTAATCTGAAGGCATTTCTTCGCACAAGAATACTGTCTTTCCTGCACGCCAAATAGTAAATCCATCTGCAATTGCTCTTGTTGTGTCAACTTCCAAAATTGCTGGGCGGCTAATTCTAACATGTCCTGCTTCCATCGCATTGGGAATGGTCTTAGACAGGTGGACGTGTTTTCTATCTCCTGCTGTAATGCCTAATTCCATGTGCGTGGGAACTGTTTCTGGGTCACATGGCCAGTACAGTGCTTCGGGAATATCGTCAGTAGGCAAGTCTAATTCTAATTCAATCGAGTGACCATAGGTTGCTCTTATCATTTCACCTTCAACCTGGTATCTACCTTTGGTATCCGCATTTGAGATTGCTTCAAAATGCCAGCTACGTAGCCAATGGAAATGCCTTCTCTTGTTTTGTATTGCTTCAGATAACTCGCGAGAATTAACCCATCCGTTGAGATCCATTTCAACATCAAATTTCTCAGGCGCATGTCGTAATACTAGTGCCAAAATTCTTCCTAGGCTGTTGGATTCTCTATCAGACATGATGAACTTACCCTCAGCGTTACATTCAGGACAATTCGTTCCACTAAAGTGCCCATGTGTTCTACATTGTCGTAGCATATTGCGACCTGTCAGCAACTCCTTCATAATCAGTTCTATTCACTGAGATGATAATCAGGGCAATGATGATGAGAGCAGACTTAGTGGACAGGGTATGCGAGCAGTAATTTCAGACTACTTGCGAACTCCGTTCCACAGAGCACATAAGGGCGACTTAGCATCAGTAAGGCCTGAAGATATGTTAGAAGTAACAATTCGAGAAATTATCAAGAGAAATGACTTAGATGTTAATGATGTTGAAGACCTAATGTTAGGCTGTGCATATCCAGAAGGAGTCCAAGGGCTCAACCTAGGGAGGATTGCTACATATTTGCCTGAGCTTCCCTACACAATTCCTGGAATGACTACTAATCGCTTATGCGGGTCATCAATGCAGGTTGCTCATACCGCCGCAGGTTCGATCAAATTAGGTTCAGGAGATCTATTTTTAGCTGCTGGAGTCGAAACTATGTCCCTAGTAAAAAGGGGAGGCTGGAATCGAGATTTACATCAGGGAATTGAATCAAAATATCCTGATGCCTATATTTCCATGGGGCTTACTGCAGAAAACCTTGCCAAGGATTATTCAATATCTAGACTAGAGCAAGAAGAATTCGCTTTACATAGCCATAATAAGGCACTTAGTGCACAAAGTAACGGATTACTTACTAATGAAATTGTTGGAGTCCAATCCGATGAAAAAATAATTGATTTGGATGGTTGCATGAGAGAAACATCAATCGAAAAAATGTCTAAATTACCTCCTGCTTTCCTTGAAGATGGCACTGTTACAGCAGCAACATCTTCTCCGCTAACAGATGGTGCTGCTTGCAATCTAATTTGCTCTGATAAATATGCTCAAGAGCATAGCCTTGGTGGTCTAGCCGAGATCGTTTCAACATCTGTCGTTGGCGTTCCTCCACACATAATGGGAATAGGCCCTGTTGAATCTTCAAAAAAGGCTCTAGCCAGAGCAGGAATTACAATGGATGATGTAGATGTGATTGAGCTAAATGAGGCCTTCAGTGCGCAATCGATTGCAGTATTAAAAGATCTAAATATTTCGTCAGACGATGAGAGATTGAATATTGATGGAGGGGCATTAGCAATCGGTCATCCTCTCGGAGCAAGCGGAGCCAGAATACTAGGTAAAGCATCCTCGTTGCTAAACAGGGTGGGCGGAGAATATGCATTAGCCTCAATGTGCATCGGTGGTGGCATGGGAATTGCCACTGTTTTGCGTAAATATGAATGATAACCTTCATCATATACCGCATGTGTACATGAAATATGGGTATCCGAAAGGGGCGTAGAGAAGCGTTCGAAAATCTTAGCATTAGCGAAGAAGGTGAATGCCCACGATGTGGTGGTGAAAAGCAACCTTCTACACTTGCTGGATACCTTAGCTGCGTAAGGTGTGGTTATGAGTGGAAAGACCCGAATCATGTCGCACAGAAGCGAGGACCTCCTGAAACCTACCGTCGAGATGCTGAACTAATTGAAGAATTCAGGCAAGAGATGCAAAGTGGGGATTTGAGTAATGTTTTAGGTATTGAAAAGGGACTTTCTGGCGAACAAGAGGCTTCTTTGCAACGCCTCGAAGATAAGTGGATGAGTGGCATGAGTGGCCACTTCAATGCTGCTGCTGAAGAAAGAAAACCCCTGATGATCTCATTTGACGATGATGACAACTTAGTCGATACTACCGTTGGAAGCATAACCATTGTAGCGAATGGTTTTGATGGTGGAGAAGAAGTACGTCTTGAATATCCTGGACTTGGTACTGAATTCTATGCTTTTGACGAGGCTAGTGAAACTGGATGGCGAAGAGGAAGAAGTGCAGAAGATACTGCACGTTCAATTACAAATGTCATAAACAGGTTTTCTAATCTAGTATATGCTAATCAAGAGGGTAACATGATTTTACTTGAATTACGTAATGAAGATCTAAACCCTGATTCATTAGTGATTTTTGTCGATGACCCTGGAGGCACAGATATCGTAGCTGAAAAGTCTGGAGTTTCAATGGACCCAAGAGATGTTAGGATGGTTGAGGACTACAGAGTTGTTGTAGAAATCTGTCTTGCAGACGGAATTATTTCTCCATCTGAAGACCAGATGCTTTGGGCAATGCGTCAACAATTGGGAATTGATGATTACCTACATGTGCAAATTGTTCAGCAAATATTTGGAGACCATGCTCTCAAAGAATGCACAATATGTGGGAAGATGGCTGAACTTTATGCCGACTATGCAGCATGGTACTGTCAATCATGTGAAAATTGGTGCTAGTGTCCCGAAATATAGATTATTTTCCAGTGGTTATTGGAATACTAACTTTAGGCATTCTTCATAAGGTGAGAGCCAATCGCCCAAATAGGCGAGTATTATGGCTGAAGAAGTACTATACATCGGAATTGACCTTGGAACCTTTCGCTCTGTAATGGTATCAAGCGACAGTCACGAAGAAGAAGAGCTCACAGTAATTGGAACACCAAAAGACCCAATTGCAAGAAATTTCCTGAAGAGAGATGTTCTGTTCGGTAATGAAGCATTGAAGAACAGATTAGCATTGAATTTATTCAGACCTCTAGAACTTGGTGTCATCAAGGACACACCTGAGGACCGTGAGTTCATTGCACATTTCATTACTCACCTAATCGGTTTGTCTGATCCAGAAGATTACGACAGAGTTGTTGCAGTTATCGGAGCACCAGCTGAGGCAAGTCACGTTGACAAAACCTCGATCTTCGATGCTGCAGCAGGTTCAGTTAACGCTGCAATGATTATTTCAGAGCCTTTCGCAGTTGCTTACGCTCTAGACATGATCGAGCACACACTAGTCATTGATATCGGTGCAGGAACTACTGACCTTTGCCGTGTATATGGTACAATCCCTGGACCAGGCGACCAGATGCACACTGGGTATGCTGGTGACTATGTAGACAAGCAAATCATCATAGAAGTACAAAAGAAGTACAATGGTGCTCAAATCACCAAGGATATGGCTCGCCGATGGAAGGAACAGTACTCTTTCGTATCCACCTCAACTCCTGATGAGCCAATAATGGTCGACTTCTCCATCGATGGAAAGGCAATGTCTCTTGACATCACTGATTGTGTCCAGGCTGCTTGTGAGTCAATCGTTGACCCTATCGTTGAGAATGTCAAGCAATTAATCGCTGGCTCAAATCCAGAATTCCACGACGAATTCCGCAGGAACATGGTTCTTGCAGGTGGTGGCTCAGGAATTAGAGGACTTGGTGCTCTTGTCGAGCGCCGCCTCTCTGACATGGGCGATGTAAACGTTCACGTTGTAGACGACCCTGTTAGATTGGGTGCAATGGGCGGTCTAAGACTAGCCATGGAAGTTCCAGAAGACATGTGGAAGAACCTAACTCTAGCTTCTCGCTGAGTAATTCATTCCTCTTCAGGCTCACCAAGTACTAAAGGCGAATCGCAATGAGGGCATCTGTCCTCATAAGATAGCAATAGGGGATTCACGGCAAGTACTGCTAGGCATGATGGGCAAGCTGCCAACATCTCATTTGCTGGTAGCTTGTGCCCCTCATCATAAATTGAATATCCGCTGTAACCCATCCTGTATACCGGATGGAAATGTACTCTGATGAACCTAATTGAAGAAAATATTGCATAACCAAGGATTGCTGCGAATACAAGACCACTTATTGAACCGGAAAGCATTTCGAGCACAAAAAAGAATAAAATTATACAGAAAATAAGTGTCAGTCCACCGATGATTATTGGCACGAACCAATACGCCCATGCTGCTCTACTACGGTAACCCAACCACACTGCTAGAAAGAATAACCCCGGGATCAACGCAAGTTGTCCAACTACCTGGTAAAGGAAATATGTAACAATCAAGGAATCTACTACGAATACAAATGATGTGCGACTGTGCAGGGCGTCTATTGGATTGGAATGCTGAGGCCTAGAGCCTGCGAGAATCATCTCATCAGCATCTGACATGTTCGCTTCGAGTAGAGATTTACAATTGAAACAACCGGTTATCTGTTAAACAAAGCCATATTTTACCAGCGAAGCCGTATTGAAGCAGTGTCTTTTGGCCGTATCATGCGTGACACCGATGTTGAGCCCCGTGGCAGTTCACTTAGTGGGCGCCACGTCTTACTAGGCGTGACTGGTGGAATCGCAGCAGTCGACACTGTCCGACTAGCTAGGGAGTTACGCAGGCATGGTGCTGAAGTTTCAGTAATTATGACAACATCTGCACAGGAGATAATTACGCCTATGGCAGTAAGATGGGCATCTCAGGGAGAGGTTATTACCGATTGGGATGGTGATTTGTCAGCATTGTCAGGTTTTGATGCAGTATTAGTAACTCCAGCAACTCGTAATATGATTGCTTCATTCATTCATGGCCTAATGAATGGCCCTCTACTAATGGCACTTTCAGCGGCTAGAGGAAGGGGATGTCCAATAATGATGATTCCTTCAATGCACAATGATTTAGCAAATGATCCAGTCACAGAAGACTTAGTATTACAATGTGTCAAACAGGGAGTTAAAGTTCTGTGGGGAGCTGAAGAAGAGGGCAAGAGAAAGACTCCTGGCCATGAAGAAATAGTTGCACGACTAGGTAACCTAGTAAACAAGAATGACACTTCTGTAGTTGTGACATTAGGGGCAACTCGTAGTGCAATTGATGATGTCAGATACGTGCAAAACACCTCAAGTGGAAAGACCGGTTACCGAATTGCAGATGACCTATATCGTCACGGAATGGATGTTACATGCGTAAGTGGAGTTACTACTGTGGCCAAACCTGATTGGCTACCATTAGAAATCAAATGTCCAGAACCTGAGCAAATGCTTGAGGAACTGAAGGCACTTGCAAAAGATAGAATCGATGTTTGGATTCATGCAGCCGCTGTTCTTGACTACATTATTCCCGAACCTGTTGAGGGAAAAATTGCTTCATTGCAAGGTGATTTGAATATTCAAATGAAGGAAGGTGCGAAACACATTAGTGAATTGAAGGATTTGTGTGATGGTGCCACCAGAATCGGCTTCAAATTGGAAAGTGGAATTAAGCAGAAAGATCTAGTTCACAGAGCACATGCTCAAATCCAAACAGCAGGAATGACTGCTACAATTGCCAACAGAATGGAAGATTATGGAAAAGAAGGTATGCCAAGAGGTTGGCTAGTTGATTCACACGGTGCTCATTTCATTCTCGAAACAGAGTCAGATATGTGTAATGCAATTCGCTCAGTTATCGAAAACAACAGGTGATTTTTCTGCGTCGTTTCGTCATTGTTGGAACAAGGGCAATGGCCAAGGGTAAGCTCCCCCTGAATGATTTAGCCGGCGGAGCAGGGAGAATGGATGTGCTGATTAGGGCACTAATGTCCTCAATACTAACAAGTCATGGGCTAAGAAAAGATGTTGAATTTACAATGATTTTACTCGGAGGACCAGGGCCTGCAAGAAGAATCAAATTCGTTTCAAATGAACTGAAAGGAATTCACGCTGAAGAGAGAGCAGTTGCTGGGAAAGTTGCAGCTGTCATCAAGGAGCCAATCCCACCCCGAGGACACTGGATTGAGCGAAGTCCCGGAATATATGATGGGGGAGGTAATTTGGACATGACTTTGGATGAGTGGGATTGTCCTACAATCAGATTAGAGGCAGATTCTCCAAATCTATATTCTGGAATACTGCCAAGTAATTTTGTAATTGAAGATGTTGGATTTATTCTTGGTGACGACAAAACTCTGGAATGTGAGAGGGGCGTTCCTAGAAGCTTAGGTAGCAACTGGTTACAAGGTCATACTTGCATAGCAATAGTCCACTTCCTACTAGACGAAGGTGTCAACTTAGAACTTGAAGAAAATTGAATCAAAGCCAGATTGGCATTCCTTCAGTGCTATTGTCGAGTGACCAACCCAGAAGTTGCATATCCATTTCTAGAGGATGGGTTTGAGGCCAAGATGGCATACAAGTTACACTTGCTACACCTTTGACATCAGAGTCAACATCCCCTCGATCAACTGCATCTACATCGATTCTAGCAGCTCCGAGTTGGAAGGTAGATGTATCATTAGAGAATGTGATTGCACTTCGATACCAACGCATTCCCAATCGAGTTGAGGCAAACTCTCCATCCCATCCACGTGGGACATTTAGATTGAGTAACATTTCACCCGCAGCGAATGATTTTCTAAGTGCTGATATCGGGTCATCCATCCAAGGCTTACTCG
>CEVS01052007.1_pt1 | contig 10942 bp, 10 predicted proteins | sample 361571 | NCBI WGS metagenome assembly CEVS01 (sample SAMEA2623850, study PRJEB7988) | marine metagenome | isolation source: saline water (ENVO:00002010), including | reverse complement strand
GAAGAAAAAATAAATAAAATCATTGACCTCAATAAATTTGCTATAGATGGCAGCTCTCTTGGCTGGTGTAGAGGATATAGTTCAGCAGAAAACTTAAATTATGTTGGGTTTAGTAGAATAAGACCTACTAAATTCATAGAAAACATTAAGTGGTTAGGTAGTAAAATAACTGATAGATATAAGTTGAAAATGCCTACAAGAGTTGAAATATATGACAATGAATTTTCAAAAATAATTAATACAATTGAACTTGAAAAAGCTGGATTAAACTGGGTATTTAGCGTATTAAAATATTAGTCTTTTCTTCTTAATACTGTAGAAGAAGCCTGAGATTTTGGGAGGATAGATACCTCACTTATATTTACATTATCTGGAGAATCTAATATAAACTTTATAACTCTTGCAACATCTTCAGCATAAAGAGGCTGTAAACCTTTATAAATATTTTCAGCCTTATCTATATCTCCTTTGAATCTAACCTTAGAAAACTCTGTATTAACAAGGCCAGGACTTACCTGTGATACTTTGATATTATGATTATTTAAATCAAGTCTCATTCCTTTTGTTATTGCATCTACTGCAAACTTTGAAGCACAGTATACATTTCCCTTTGGATAAACTTCTGTTCCTGCGATAGATCCAAGGTTTATTATATGACCTTTATTTGCCTTCACCATATCTCTTAAAACACACTTTGAAAGGTATAATAAGCCCTTAACATTTATATCAATCATATTATCCCAATCCTTTATATCGCCATCTTGAATAAAATCTAATCCATGTGCATTCCCTGCATTATTTATAAGAATATCTATTTTCTTCCATTCATCACTTAAACTATTATAGGCATTTTCAACTTGTTTTTTATCCGAGATATCAAAACATAAAGTTTTAATTTTAGATTTTGTTGAAAGTTCAGCTTTAATTTTTTCTAATTTTACATTTCTTCTACCACATAAAATCAAATCATAATCATCAGCAAGAGCTAAAGCAGTTGCCTCCCCTATTCCAGATGTTGATCCTGTGATTAATATGATTTTTCTATCCTTATTTTGGGCCACCTTCAAAAGTAAAGAAAATTGAGATATTGTGAACTATGATTTTATCTATTGGAAGATTAAATTCATTTCTTGACTTTTTATCAATCATATTAATCAAACCGCGTGAGTATCTAATTTCTGGTGAAAGTTTAAATAAAGGAAAAAAAATATCTGCACCAAAACCTATTTCAAGTGAAATATCAAAAGGTTTTAATTCTAATATATCTTTTCCTGCCTCATCTTTATTTTTTGCTCCAATTTCCAAACCAGGCTTAAAGCCTGCAATCAAAAACATTCTACTGTTTTGTCTTCTCTTAGACTTATATTTAATAAGTATGGGAGCTTCTAAGAAAGTAGCCGCTCTCACATCTGAAAATATTGTACCATCATCATATAAATAATCTAATTTAAATTCAAGAAATGAGACCTGTAATAAAGTTCTCAGATCAAACGGATAATAAATACTGAAATCAGAAATAAATCCAAGTTTAAACCCTGGACTTGGGTCAGAGAGAATACTGTGAAGGTTAGAGTAGTTTTGAGAGGAAAAGTTTGATGAGTAATTGAGTCTATAATATGAGGAATGAGCACCTAATAAAAATCCATAATGAACCTTAGTATCATCATAACCACTTAGATTAAATGTTGTTGATTGAGAAAAGGATTTATCTGAAAAAATAAATAATAAAAAAATTACAATCGTTTTTTTCATTTTTCTATCTTAATATACTACGTAAACTCTAAAAATGAATTTAAATTGCAATTTGGATTATATAATATGAAAATCAAAAAAACTGAATTTATTAAGAGTAGTACATCAATAAAAGAGTGCCCTGTTGGAAATTATCCTGAATTTGTTTTTTATGGAAGATCTAATGTTGGGAAATCATCACTTATTAATATGATTACTAATAATCAAAAACTTTCTAAAATATCCTCAAAACCTGGTAAAACACAATTAATTAATCACTTCCTGATAAATAAAAATTTTTATTTAGTCGACCTACCTGGATACGGATGGGCTAAAACAAGTAAAGAAAATAGAGAGAAATGGGATTTTATGTGTAAAAAATTTCTGATACAATCAAAAAAACTGGCACTATTATTTCTTCTTATTGATGTTAGGCTTAAACCTCAGAAAATAGATTTAGAAAACATAAATTATCTAGGAAAGAATGATGTACCAATTAACGTGATTTTCACAAAATGTGATAAAGTAGGTAAAGAAGAATTGAAAAATAATATTAAATTATTTAATTCTGAATTATTAAATTCATGGAAAAATACGCCTGATTATTTTATCTCATCATCAATAAAAAAAATTGGAAATGATTCAATATTAGATCAAATAAATAAAACAATAATTTCAATAAATAAGGCGTGAATATTATTTATAACTCATTAATTAAATTAATTAATTATTATATTTTTTGGAGTTCATTCTTCAATGAAAAATCAAAAAAAATACAAAAAGGTAGAAAAAATACATTTAAATATATTGATGAAAACATTATAACATCAGAAGATAAAATTCTTATTCACGTTTCGTCGGTTGGAGAATTTGAACAAGCAAAACCTATAATAGATAAACTTAAATCATTTAAAAAATTTAAGATAGTTATTTCTCACTTCTCCTCTTCATTAGAAGATAAATTAAAGGAAGAGAAAAATGTAGATTTCAGTTTTTATTTACCATCTGACACAAAACATCATATGGATTTATTAATAAGGAAAATTAATCCAATAATAATAATAATTATAAAATATGAGTTTTGGAGAAATTTGATTTTAGCTGCAAAAGAAAAGAAAATACCTATAATTTCAGTTTCATCTATTTTCAGGAAGGAACAATTTTATCTTCCATTCTACAGCTCGTATTTAGTTAATATTTTAAAAAAATTTGATTTATTACTAGTTCAAAATAGAGAATCGGTTGAATTATTAAAATATAAAAAAATTAATAATGTAATTAAGGTAGGAGATACAAGATTTGATAGAGTATTAGGAATATATAATGAATCAAAAGATTATCCACTAGTAGAACAGTTTAAAAAAAATAAAAAAACAATAATTATTGGCAGCTCTTGGAAAAGCGATATTGATAAATTAAAAAAAGAGATTTTAAGAGACCTTACTGAGACAAAATATATAATAGCACCTCATGAAATAAATGATGAAAATATTAGATACATAGAAAACATTTTTATTAATGACACCATAAAATATTCCGAATTACCTCAAAAAATTATTAAAAAAAGAATATTAATAATTGATACTTTTGGATTATTATCTTCATTGTATAAGTATTCTGATGCAGCCTTTATTGGTGGAGGATTTAGAGGAGCACTTCATAATACCCTCGAAGCAGTAGTATGGGATATTCCAATCATTTATGGTAATCATAGAAACAATAAAAAATTTAATGAAATTTTAATTTTAGAAAAAAATAAAATTGGATTTCCAATCAGTAGTGGTAATGAATTTAAATTACTTATAAATAGGATTGTTAAATATGGTGATATAGGTAAAGGAGGAAATAAATTAATAAAAAAATTTTCTGGTGCTAATAACAAGATTATTAACGAAATTTTAAGACTTATTAAATGAAAGGAATTGTAATTAAATCAACAGGCAAATACTCATTAGTTAAAGTCGATAAAAAAGTTTATAAATGTATTTTAAAAGGTAATTTCAGGTTAGATAATAATTTATCAAACCCTGTAGTTTCTGGTGATAAAGTAAAAATAGAATTAGATGAAACTGAAAATGGAGTCATTAAAGATATTATAAAAAGAGAGAATCATTTCATTAAAAAATCTCTAAAAGATAATAAAGCTCATATAATTGGTTCTAATATTGATCAAGTTTTAATTATATGTAGTCTTAAAAAACCTTATACCAAATTCATTTTTATAGATAAATGTATTGCAGCGGCTTACTACTATAACCTTAAGCCAATAATTATTTTCAATAAGGTTGATATATTAAATTCTGAGGAAATTAAAAATCTAAAAATAATAAATAATAAATACACCAAGCTTGGAATTACTTTTCATGAAATATCTGCATTAAATGAGATTGGAATAAAAAAATTAAATAAACTCCTTATAAATAAAAAAACATTATTCATTGGTAATTCAGGTGTTGGCAAGTCCACTATTATAAATAAAATTTCAAAATCAAATCAAAAAATAAATGATTTATCATCAAAAACTGGAAGAGGAAAACAAACAACTACATTCTCTGAAATATTTGAAATAAATACTAACAGTTTTATAGTTGACTCACCAGGTTTTAAGGACTTTTATTTCTATGATATAGATAGGAATGATATTAAATATTTGTTTAATGAGTTTATAGAAATACAAAAAGAATGTAGGTTTAGTAACTGCCTTCATTTAGAAGAACCTGATTGCAAAATAAAAGATAATATCGGCAAAAAAATATGGAGAAAGAGATATAGTAGTTACTTATCTATTATGAATGAGCTTAATTAGATAATTTCCTAATTTTTATTTTTAAAAATGCAAATAAAATTGTCATAAGAGGACTAATTAGGCTAAAAAAACAATAAGGCAGATAAGCAAGTGTTGAAACATTGAGAACCGATGCATGATATGCACCACAAGTATTCCAGGGTACGAGTACAGAAGTGACTGTTCCACTATCTTCGAGAGTTCTACTTAAATTCTCTGGGGCTAATCCTTTATCCTTATAAATTTTAGAATACATTTTGCCAGGCACTACTATAGATAAGTATTGATCTGAAGCTGTTAAATTAAAAAATATACATGTTCCTGCTGTTGAGGTAACGATTGATGCGTGAGAATTTACTTTTTTTAAGATGACAGATGAAATTGATTTTAGAAAACCAGAACTTTCCATTACACCACCAAAAATCATAGCAGATATGACAAGCCATATAGTATCTAACATTCCATACATACCGTCTGATGATAAAAGTTTTGTAACCATATTATCTGAAGTAGATATAACAATACTTCCGTAGAGAGATTTCATTGAACCAACAAACAAATCTCTCCAATCACCAAAATTACTTCCTGAGATTTCAAAAAGTAATTTGGACTGAAAAAATAACGCAAAAACAGAACCTAATATAATTCCAACAAATAAAGCTGGAACAGCTTTAACTTTTTTATATATCATAAAAATAACCGTTAATGGTACTGCAAATAAAACAGGAGATATAAAAAACTTTTCTTTAATCACTGACGAAATATCTAGTGAACTTTTTGAATCAATACTACTATTTAAATTAAGACCTATAAATGTAAAAATTAATAGACAAATTATAATTGTTGGTAATGCGGTATATGATAAATACCTAATATGAGCAAAAAGATCACCCCCAGCAACAGCTGGTGCTAAATTTGTGGTATCAGAAAGCGGAGACATTTTATCACCAAAGTAAGCACCACTAAGAATTGCACCTGCTATTATGCCCTCAGAAATATTAAGTGCTTTTCCTATTCCTATAAGAGCAATACCAATTGTAGCTGATGTTGTCCAGGAACTTCCAGTAGCCATTGAAACAACAATGCAAATAATACAAGCTGCTAATAGAAATATTTTTGGATTAAGAATTTGGATACCATAGTATATCATAGCAGGAACAACACCACTAATCATCCAAGATCCAGCTAAGGAACCAACTAGAAATAGAATTAAAATTGAGGGAATAGAAGATTTTATACTTTTAACTATGCCATTTTGAATTTCATTCCAACTTATACCTATACTAAAAGCTATAATACTTCCAAATGCTGAAGATAAAAAAAGGACTATCTGAATACTACCATCTAAAGAGTCTCCTTTAAATATTGATACATTAACTGCTAATAAAATTACTAAAAAAATCAACGGTGAAATTGATTGTAAAAAAGATGGATTATATTTTCTATTTGAAACCATTAAACTTATTTTAGAAATATACAGTAAACATAACTAATAAAATTATTATAGCTTTTTTCAATAATGAATAATATAGACCAAGAAATATTTAATTTAATTAATAGTCAAAAGAAAAATTTTCCTCTTGATCAAAAATTCTATGTTGATAATATCATTTTTGAGAAAGATATCGAGCATATATTTTCAAACCAATGGGTATTTATTGGTCATGTTTCCAGAATACCTAATATAGGAGATTATTTTACAGTTAGTATTGGGAATGAGTCCATTATAGTTATTAGAGATAAACAAAATAAAATTAATTGTTTTTACAATGTATGTAGACACAGAGGTTCTCACATATGTATAGAGTCCGAGGGATCTTTAAGAAAACTCATATGTCCCTATCACGCTTGGACATATAATCTTGATGGATCTTTAAAAAATGCAAGTATGATGAGTGAGGATTTTAAAAAAGAAGACTGGAGTCTAATTAAATGTAACAAAAATATTTTTGAAGGTTTAATATTTATAAATCTATCTGATAAACCCATGAGCTTTACTGAATTTATTAAACCCCTAGAACCATTTATATCTCTGCATGGCCTTGGAAGAGCCAAGGTAGCTATAAGAAAAGAATATGAAATAGAAGGTAATTGGAAGCTTGCACTTGATAATTTTCATGAATGTTATCATTGTCACCCCTCTCATCCTGAATATTGTGAGGTACACAGCAAAGACTATATCCAATCATATGGAGCAGGGAGCCATTCAGGTCCTGAATCGGCTGAATTTAATAAACTACTTAAAAATTGGAATAAGAAGGTTGATGAACTAGGATATTTTAGGGGAGAATATTCCGAGAATAAATTTTCTAATTTTTATAGAAGTGCTGAGAGGACTCCCTTTAGTAATGGAAGACTATCTGAGACAAGATCAGGAAAACCAGCATCAAAATTAATGGGTAACTTTAAAGAATTTGATGGTGGATATACCACAATCGGTCCCTCACCGTTTAATAGTCTAATAATGTCAAATGACTTTGCTACTTGTTTTACATTTTTACCAAAAACAAATAAAAAGACTCTTGTTGAGTTAATGTGGTTAGTTGATAAAAGTGCAATTGAAGGGATTGACTACAATAAAGAAGAAATTTCATGGTTATGGGATGAGACAACTTTGGCAGATAAAAGGATAATAGAGGATAACCAAAAGGGAGTTCTTTCTAAAAAGTATATTCCGGGACCATTATCAAAAATGGAATTAGGACTTGAAAAGTTTAAGAATTGGTATTTAAAAAGTTTAAAAAAATCTATTGGTGTCTAGTTATATTTTTGAAACACATATAACCGGCTGTACCTGCTACACTTCCACATGGATAGGATCCTGCACCACAATAAAATACATCTTTTAGATCTCCAAAATTATAGAAGCTGTTATTAACTTCTGAGAATGTTCTTTGATTAAAATTTTGACCATCAGTCAACATCATATGATCTATATTTCCTTCAGGAAAATGAAATTCTTGATTCATATCTTTTGGGGTTAAGAAGACGCTTTTAACACAGTCTTCAGGGTTTAATATATACTTAAAAACTTTATCTTTTATTTTTTCATGAATTTCAGGAATTTCAGCTCCTTTTTTATCATATGATATGTTTTTTGTAAAAAAAATTAGTTTATCAAATGGTTCTTTATTACCTAACTTTCTCTGCCCTGCACCTTCACAATAGACCTGAATATAACCAGGTTCATAATAATTTAATTTGTTATAAGCGTTTTGACTCTTAATTTCAAAATCATTTAAATTATCAACTGAAAATATAAATCTAAAAGAAGATAAAGAGTCATCGTCATGACTATGATTAATCCACTCAACTTTATTTTTAAAAAATGCTGTGACCTTACCACTTGTGCCAGTATACTTTTTTTCATCTAAAGTTTTTTTGAGTTTTTTATTTTTAATGTATTTTGATGGAGTTAAAGGGTCTGTTGCAAAAACTAAAACATCGTAATCAAATGATTCACCGTTCTCTAAAAAAATCTTCTTATTTCCCTCATCAATTTCATCTATTTCAGATGATGTGTTTATTTCTACACCTATAGATTTATTTATATTTCCAAGTTCTTCTGTTACTTGCCATATGCCATTTTTTACATATCCCCAATAACCATCAAAAACTGAACCAGAATCCATAAGTGGAATTATAAAAGCAGACCCCTTAGAATCAATAGATTCTGGACTACTCTCAATAACAGTCATTCCCATGTAAAGCTTAGTCTTATCAGAAGTAAAGTAATGATTTAGTAAATCTCTAGCTGTTCCTGTTATCCACATATCTACTAGCTCTTTACCTAAAACTTTAATTGCTCCACCTATTGACGGTGGTTCACCAGCCTTGTATCCATCTTGTATAAATTTAATTACTTTGTTTTCATCATTTCTGAAATCAATAACTGACCCCTTCTCACCAACTTTGTTAGAAAGTTCCTTTTGAAGTTTGTATGGATCTTTATAAATATTTACTTCTAAATCTTCATTTTCAAAATAAACTACTTTCTGAAACTCAGGAGAATAAATCTTTAGTTTTTTAGATAATTCTGTGTCTTTGAAAATAAAATCAGGCATCATACCTAGTACAGTTGCACCTTTAGCAAATGAGATATTTTTATTATTTATTGAAATACGATCAGAACTACAAGCACCACCAATACTTTTAGACTTCTCAATGATTTTAACATCGTAATTATTCTTTTGTAGATAATTAGATAAAACTAGACCATTTACACCTGCTCCAATAACTATTGCTTTTTTTTTATTCATTTAAATATTTATTTATTCATTAAAAGGAATCCTTTAATGAAACCATTAATATCACCATCTAATACGTTATTTACGTCACCTCGTTCTATATTTGTCCTAACATCTTTAATCATTTTATAAGGATGTAAAACATAGTTTCTAATTTGTGAACCAAAATCAATTTTTAATTTTTTACTATCTCTCTCATCTTTTTCCTTATTTACTTTCTCCAGTTCAATCTGATATAGTTTAGACTTCAACATTTTTAATGCCTTCTCTTTATTTAATATCTGACTCCTTTCTTGCTGACACTCTATAATTAAACCTGAAGATTTATGTTTTAGTCTAACAGCCGACTCAATTTTATTAACACTTTGTCCTCCCGCTCCACTAGCTCTAAAAGTCTCCCATGAAATTTCGGATTGATCTATATTAATTTCTATTGTCTCATCAACTTCTGGGTATGCAAAGACAGACGCAAATGAGGTGTGCCTCCTTGCACCTGAATCAAAAGGAGATATCCTAACTAGCCTATGTACTCCTATCTCCGACTTTAAATTTCCAAAAGCAAACTCTCCTTCTATTCCAATAATAGCTGATTTAATCCCAGCCGTTTCACCAGGTTGTATATTTACTTTTTTGACATTGAAATCTTGAGACTCAGCCCACATGATATACATTCTCATCAAAATACTTGCCCAGTCTTGGCTTTCAGTACCTCCAGCTCCAGGATTAATTTCAATAATTGCATTCATTTGATCCTCCTTACTAGAAAGCATTTTCTTAAATTCTAACTCTTCAAGTAATTTAAGAACTCTTTTATATTCTTTATCAATTTCATCTTCAGGAACCTCACCCTCAACATAAAACTCATTTAAAGTATCAAGATCCTTTACTGCATTATTTAATACATCAAAAGAATTAATCCATGTATTATTTGTACTGATTTCTTTTAAAATCTTCTCAGCATTTTCTCTATTATCCCAAAAGCCCTCTCTCGAAGAAATTTCCTCTCGTTCCTTAACAATTATTTTTCTATTGTCGTAGTCAAAGATAACCTCTTAGAGCAGAGGTTCGCTTTTTAATAATGTTTATCTGATCTGAATTCATAATGAAATAGTTTTTAACCAATTCAGGTCTTTCATATCTCTACCAAATTTTATATCATTCAATTTATTTAGTAAAGTATTAGAGATAGAATTTTCAGTAATTTGAGGAAGATTATAATTTTTATTTTTGTAACCAATTGATTTAATTGGAGCAATTGTAGCAGCAGTACCAGCACCAAATGCTTCTTTCATGGATCCATTCTGGAGGGTGCTAATAACTTCACTGACAGAAACTTTCCTTATTTCAACATCAATTTTTAACAATTTTGATAATTGAATTATACTATCTCTAGTAACTCCGTCTAGCACAGTATCGCCAAGAGGTGGAGTAACTAATTTATTTTTAATAACAAAAAATAAATTCATAGTTCCTGATTCCTCAACAAATTCATGGGATTTACCATCAGTCCATATAAGTTGATGATAACCGTCTTTCTGTGCTTTGACAGCTGGGTATAATGCCGCAGCATAATTGGCCGCAGTCTTTGAAAACCCAACACCTCCAGTAACAGCCCTTGTGTATTTAGTCTCTATTTTAACATTAACAGGTTCAGAGTAATATCCTCCAGCCATTCCACATATTATCATGAAAGTATAATTATCAGCAGGTTTAATACCAATATAAGGATCCAAAGCGAAAGATATAGGTCTAATATATAAAGAGTTCTCTTCTCCTTCTGGTACCCAATTATGATCTACTTTCAATAACTCCTCAATTGAATTAATAAAAATATTTTTAGGAATAGAAGGCATACACATTCTCTCAGCACTTTTATTAAATCTTTCAAAATTTTTTTCAGGTCTAAATACTAAAATTTTTCCATCATTATCTCGGTAAGCTTTTAGTCCCTCAAAAATAGTTTGCCCATAGTGTAATGTTGTACATGCAGGAGAAAGTGAAAGGTCTTCAAAAGGTTTAATTCTAAAATTTTTCCATGATCCGTTATTATAATCACACATAAACATGTGATCTGCATAATATTTGCAGAAGCCTAAATTTTTATAATCTACTTCTGAGATTTTTGAATTTTTAGATTTAGTTATATTAATGTCCAAAACTTAAACTTTAATTTTTTTTA
>CEVS01198507.1_pt1 | contig 10971 bp, 9 predicted proteins | sample 361571 | NCBI WGS metagenome assembly CEVS01 (sample SAMEA2623850, study PRJEB7988) | marine metagenome | isolation source: saline water (ENVO:00002010), including | reverse complement strand
CCTCGAAAGTTGGAATTATTCGAGGATCCTTCGACTCGTCTAAAGTCTCCCCCAAATCTTTTCGACGTTGCATCCAATCAGCACAAACTCTCTCTGAATATTCCGATTCTCCCATCTGAGCCAACGAACTCCTAACTTCTTCCCATACCTCATAGGAATACATGTCATCAACATGTTCTAGTTCTCTTCCGATAGCATTCTCAAGGTATAGGAAACAACGACCTTCCCATGCTTCCCAATGACCAACACTGACCCATTCTACAATCTTCAATAGTGCATCATGTGCATCATTAGCTGACAGTACATTACGAACAGTACCCTGTCCGGAAATTTCGTCGGCAAGGTCTAGAAACTCGGCTTCACAATCTATATCGAAATCTCTACCCAATTTCGAATCTGGAGATGGACGTAAAGAGCGAAGAGAACTGCTCTCCATTTGTGAAATGAACTGATTCCAATCCATTTCGAGGATTTGTTTCAGACGTTCTCCATCGGCGAGATGGAGGCGCATTTCAATCCCCATGTTTGTGGCGTGTAAGGCAATGCACATCATTCCATCGGGACTAAGTTTGCATTGATTTGTGCTAAGGAATAGATAGCATTCAAGAATACCAATCCGCCCGTTCTGAATAGGAGGGTGTGATATGGCTACTATCAAAGAGCAAATTCAGGCCCTCTATGATGAGATTAACAAGACTCAAAAGAACAAGGCTACGAATGCACATATTGGTAAATTGAAAGCCAAAATTGCACAGTTGAAACTCAAGGAAGAAAAGGCTGCTGCATCTGCAAAAGCAGCAGGTCCTGCTAAAGGTTTCGAAGTAAAGAAATCCGGTGACGCTTCTGTCGCATTGGTCGGTTTCCCATCCGTTGGAAAGTCAACTCTGATCACTCAAGTTACAGATGCTAAATCCGAGGCGGGTAACTTCGCATTCACAACCCTAACCTGTATCCCAGGACTCATGGAACATCGTGGAGCGAAAATACAGATTTTAGATTTACCCGGTCTAATCAAAGGCGCTGCTGAAGGAAAGGGACGTGGAAAGGAAATCCTTGGAGTCATTCGTTCATGTGACATGGTTCTCTACATCGTAGACCCCTTCCAAGATTCGCACTTCAAAGTCCTAAATAGAGAGCTAGAAAATGCCGGAATAAGATTGAATCAAACCAAACCCCCAGTGTTTGTTAAGAGAGTCGACAAAGGTGGAATAGATGTTCGCACAACTGTCGAACAGACACACTTGACACCCGAAGAAATGGGAGAAATCATTCGCTCTTTCGGCTACACTTCAGCAATAGTAACTCTCAGAGCAGATACAACTGCAGAGATGTTAGTTGATACAATGGTCGGAAGTAGAATCTATTCAAAATCTGTAATTGCAGTAAACAAGATAGACATAGCAACCGAAGAAGAAATCGTTGCTGCAGAGAAAGCGCTACCTCAAGACTGGCCAATTATGCGAATCTCTGCATTCAAGGGTACTGGATTGGATGATTTGAAGGATTTCATTTATGACAATCTAGGATTTATGCGTGTATTCTTGAAACCTCAAGGACAAGAAGCAGACCTCGAAGAACCATTGATTGTAAAGGATGATTCGACTGTTGAAAATGTATGTAACAACCTACATCGAGACTTTGTCAGGAAATTTAGATTCGCTAGAGTGAAAGGACCCTCTGCCAAATTTGACTGGCAACGAGTCGGCCTAGATCATCAACTCAAAGATGGCGACCTGCTTTCGATTATCATCAAAAGATGAGCATCATTGAACCTGCTCTTGTGGCAAGGCAAAATCTGAATCAAATAATACAATCCCCAAAGTTGCAGGGATTTTCCACCCTACAATTGGATAATGAAAGAATATAAACTTTGGAAATTATCAGATACTATGCGTGATGGTGATTACCTTGGATGGTTCTTCTTTTCCTGCATAGCCTTCACAATAGTTTTGTTTTTGTTTACAAGAGCACGCATTCAATATTTCAATGATATTGACAAAAAGATGTTAGGAACTAAAGACCCATTTTGGAGTAATATTCACGGGCTGGCAATATTCATTTTATTGGTGATATTGGTTATTGATTTCTTTTTTGTGGCATGGGATTCGATGGCAATTATGTGCCTCGGAAGCAACAATTGTGGACCAAATAACTTCCAATCAATAATACTGTTAGATAATAGTATAGACACAGGATATGCGAGGTACTACCTTTGCGCAGTTTTGATCCCCCTCATTTGGACTTCGTGGGCATTTTTACAAGAGGTGAAAATTAGTAAAAAAATGAGGAATGCTAGAACTGACCTACTACTAGGCAACATTGACGGCGCCCCCACGAGTGAACCAATGCCGCCTGTCGTGGTCGAAGTTCCAGCACCTAACCAAAGCGATGAGCCCGCAACATTCGAGCAAGTCCTACAAGCGATGGAGGCTGAATTAGAAAAGGCAATGGATGCTGCAAAGCAACTAAAGCAAGAGTTAGATGAAACTAAGGAAAAGGTCGAAACCTTGGAAGTTGAAGTTCAAGAAAAGAACATCGAGATTTCGCAAATTATGGACTCAAAGACCAACTTTGACAAGATGATTTCTGAGAATTCTGAAGAAAAGGATAGTGAAACTAAATCCCTATCACTGACTGACTCGGTCATGGTTGGAGATTCTGTAATGGGTGGAGTCAAGATTGACAAACAAATCAACAATGACCCAGAAGCTATCGCTCGAGCAGTCATCAATGCATACAAAATGGGAGCAAGCGATTCCGAGTAGGGCCTATCGTCATAAACAGGAAACATAAGGCGCAAATATGCCAGAACCACTGCCGGATTTTGGCAACATTCGTTTTGACGGTACATTGCGGCCATCCCAAAAGGCGGCATCTAAGGAAATCATTCCACAATTAGAAAATGGTGAAACTAGGCTCTATGTCGTCGCCCCTCCCGGTTCTGGAAAGACTGTATTGGGACTATATGTATGGGCAGATTTAGTCCGGAAACCTGCCTTGGTACTTTCTCCTAATTCCGCTATTCAAGCTCAATGGGCAGCAAGAACCTCACTGTTTGACATGGATGGAAAAGAGGATTACATCAGCACAGACCCAAAGAACCCAGGATTACTTACTTCATTGACCTATCAAGCAGTAACTGCACCAGGTAAAGGCGGCGAAGATGTTGAAAAATTAGCGCTGATTGAATGGTCTGAAAAATTGATTGCTGAAGGTGAAGCCCACGATTACAAAACTTGTGAAGCATGGCAATTAGATCTCAAGCAAAAAAATCCAGATTATTATGAAGAAAGATTAGGAACATACAGGAAAAAGGTCAGAGATGTAATTGCAAAACAAGGTAATGCAATCTCAATATTGGGTGAAAGCGCTAAAGCAAATCTCCAGCGATTGAAAGATGTTGGAATCGGACTAATTATCCTCGACGAATGTCACCACTTAATGCATCATTGGGGTCGAATTCTTGCAGAAGTCAAGGAAATGTTTGGCAACCCTGTTATCTTGGGATTAACTGCTACTCCGCCTGTTGCTGAAGATTTCGATGAAGTCGATGCTGAACGATATGAGGATTTTTTTGGTCCAGTGGACTACGAAGTCCCCGTACCAGCACTAGTGCGTGAAACCAACCTCGCACCGTACCAAGACTTGTGTTATTTCGTAAGACCAGATTCGAAAGAATTGCAATATATCGCAGGAGTAGATACTGAATTTGAAGAACTACTTGCCGAATTACGCAGTAAAGATTCGCTACGAGAATCAGATAGAGTTCAGGATTTAGACACCTGGGTTTTCCAATCTTTACAGGAGAGGAAATCACCCGGAGGTTCTGAGATGAAGTGGAGTGAATTTCATAAGAAACATTCAGCGTTTGCTGATGATGGACGTAGATTTTTACAGCTACATAATTGTGGATTGCCCGTCGACGTTCCTGAAATTCCAATTCACGATTTTGATGAGTCTTGGACGAGAATAAGTATGCTTAGGACAGTTCTGGACCGTTATGTTCGCCATGGCTTGAGACGGTCTGAAAATCAAGCAGACCATGAGTTGTCGGAATCTGTAGTTTCGAGATTGAGACTCCTCGGTGTTCAGATCACAGAAACTGGCTCTAGACCTTGTGCATCTCCAGTAGGTAGGGTGATGGCTTATTCTTCTTCAAAAATTGCAGCGCTTGAAAATATTGTTTCAACTGAAAAAGAAGCTTTAGGAGATTCTATCAGAATCGTGATAGTTACGGATTTTGAAAAGACATCTGCAACATCACTGGTAGACGGAATCCTCGATGATGAAGCAGGTGGAGCAATAGCAGCATTCCGTTCTATGGTTTCTCACGGAGAAGGAGATTCCCTAGATCCTGTTCTAATGACCGGAAGTACTGTATTGGTCGATGACGATTTATTTGAGCGATTCATTGAGCGGGCAAAACAATGGGTTGAAATGAACGAATTGGATATTAGATTCGAAGATAATTTACGTGAAGGATATCATGAAATTCATGGCAAGGGGAAAAACTGGATTCCTCGATATTATTCAATGATGATTACTGAGTTTTTCCAAGAAGGGCTAACCAAGTGTCTAATTGGAACTAGAGGATTATTGGGGGAGGGATGGGATGCATCTAGAATCAATGTACTAGTAGATTTGACAACAGTAACTACTAGCATGAGTATAAACCAATTACGTGGCCGCTCAATACGACTCGATTCTAACTGGAAGGAAAAGGTTGCAAATAACTGGGACATAGTTTGTCTAGCGGAAGAGTTCACAAAAGGATTTGATGATTATGAACGCTTCAAGAGAAAGCACAAGCAGTTGTTTGGTGTGTGCGATGATGGAACTATTGAGAAAGGAGTAGGTCATGTTCATGCAGCATTTAATGATGCAAAACCGGAAGGTGTGAATGAAGGCATGGAGTTGTTTAACGAGGAAATGTTATCGCGAGCAAGAAATCGAAACCACGTAAGGGGATTATGGAAAATTGGCCAACCTTTTGATGTTGAATCTAGTTCTGCTGTCGAAGCGAAATTAGCATCAGGGTTTTCTGGCGGCTTCAAATTCGGAATAAACAAGCGTCCATGGACCGATGAATCATTGATGCTTGAAATTTCCAAAGCGATTATTGATACTTTGAGTGATCTCGGAGAAATTGACAGAGATTGCAAAGCATCAGGAGGAGATAGAGGTGGCGGATGGCTACGGTATCATCTTGAACATGCTTCTGAAGATGAGACTGCTAAATTTACTAAGGCCTTGGAAGAAGTCCTTGGGCCATTAGAAAAACCTCGCTACATTGTAAGTAGACCCGCAATGCACATGCGCGATAATTGGTTATCCAAATTGTTACCAGAAGTTATTGCCAAATTCCTGCGACGTGCAGAGAGAAGTATAGAGATGTACCATACAGTTCCATCAATCGTGGCAAATACAAAACAGCGTGCAGAAGTTTTCAAGAAAAACTGGGATTATTACATCGGTAAAAGCGAGTTGACTTATTGTCGGAACGATGAAGGAAAGCAATACGTCGAAGAAATTCGTAAAATGGGACTGGGTCCAAAGAATAGTATTCACAGAAAGGATGTATATCTTTGATTAATCCCAGATTCCCATATCCATTCTAGCATCCTCAGATGCGTGAAGTTTTGGATCCCACCTTGGAGACCATACTAGATTGATGTGCACGCTCTCAACAGCATTTAGTGCAGCACGGTGAGCTGCAGCCATTATTTCTGCAGCAGCAGGACATCCAGGGCTGGTTAATGTCATGTCAACTTCAGCATGTTGGACTCCATCTTTATCTTCAAAACGAACATCATAAACCAAACCTAACTCAACGATTGAAAGATTCAATTCTGGATCTTCTACCTCATCTAGAGCGGTCATTACTTCTTCTTTAGTACTCACAAAATCTCCTCCTTTACTCTATTCTGAATCATATCAAACATGGTTCTAAAACCATTGGAACGTGAAGGTGTTAAACTGACTAAAATTCCTGCCTCTTCAGCGAAATCTGGAGTCAATTGTATAACGGTTTCAGGTGAATTTCCATTTACTGCAATCGAAAGAATTCCTTGTAATCCTTGTACCATTTTTGCATCCGCTGCCGCACGTAACCAAACCAATTCATCACGGATCTTTACTTCAATGTGAGCGACTGATTGACATCCCCTGACTAAATTGGAGTCGTTCCATTCATCAACAGGTAACTCATCAACTTCGTCAGCAAAATCCATCAAGACTTCCAGCCTTTCGAACTGGTCTTCAATTTCTTGGAATTCAACTATTATCTCCTGAATGGTATCCGGCCAAGTCATGCCATTGCCTCCAATACACGATCGATTCCTGAAAGGAATACCTCAGCATCTGACTCGTCGTTGTAAATGTAGAATGATGCTCTAATTGTGCCATTGACACCTAGCTTTTCCATCAAGGGCTGGGCACAATGGTGCCCTGTTCGAACAGCGATACCCTGAGCATCAAGTAATCTAGCGAAATCTTCTGGATGAATTGTAGGGTGAGTGAATGAAACAACAGCGGCATCACTTGGATTTAGTGTGGAGTAGACTTTCATGCCTTTTTGCTCGAGTTGCTTTGCGACATTCTGTGCAATCTTGAGAAGGCGTGAGTGATGACTTTCTAGGTCGATTTGCGACATCCATTCCAGAGCAGCAGCCCATCCAACGCCTTCAGCAATTCTTGGAGTTCCTGCCTCGAATTTGTGTTCGTTAGTCTGGTAGGTAGAGCCTTCTAGAGTAACGGTTTGTATCATGTCCCCTCCACCCATGAACGGTTGCATTTCATTGAACGCTGATTCGCTAATCAACAGAGTGCCTATTCCCGTTGGGCCACACATTTTGTGTGCGCTGAATGCCATGAAATCCGCTCCTAGCTCTTTGAAATCAATCACTTCGTGCGGTACCGCTTGCGCAGCATCCACAAGCACTCTTGCACCCACTGATTTAGACATTGAAATTATCTTTTCAACTGGGTTTCTAACCCCAAGAACATTCGATGTATGAACGACACACACTAATTTTGCACCTTCCAAGGCCACTTCGAGAGCACCTAAGTCAAGTTGCCCTTCATCAACAGGAACAAATCTTAATTCGATTGCAATTCTTTCTGCCAACATTTGCCAAGGAACTATGTCGCTATGATGCTCCATTTCCGTTAACACTACAGCATCGCCCGGTTGCAAATTATGCTCACCCCAAGCGTGGGCTGCAAGATTTATTGCCTCTGTAGTACCGCTAGTGATAACTGCAAAATCTGAGTTGAATCTCTGTTTCAATAATGTCCTACATGCTTCATAGCCTTCAGTTGCTTCACCTGCTAAAGTGTGAACTGCCCTGTGCACATTAGCATTGGACGAGGAATAGTATTTCGTCATCGCATCGATAACACATGCTGGCTTTTGAGTGGTAGCCGCATTGTCAAGATAAACAAGAGGGCGACCGTTTATCTCTCTAGAAAAAATTGGGAAATCCTGCTTCATTGAATCACCCATTCATCAAACACTCTAGATGAACAAGTAGCCTTGTTCTCATTACTGCGACAACTTTCTCGCTCTTTATCTCCCTGAATGCATCCATCAAAAAACCTTCAACAATCAGTGCTGATGCTTCATCCTGGGAAAGGCCTCGAGATGCCAAATAGTGAATTTGATCAACATCGATTGGAGCACTTGCAGCGCCATGGGCAGCTTTCACATCATCAGCAAGTACCTCTAGTTCTGGAATTGCCTCAGCTCGTGACTTCTCTGAAAGCAAGAGGTTGCGGAATACTTGACCTGCATCACTCCCGTCTGCACCTTCACAGATGGTTAGTAACCCAGTACCAACAGAATGAGAAGAATCATCACAAGTAGCATGCATGACAAAGGAAGAATCTGTATTGCCTATGCTATGTTTGATTTCTACATGGTGATCATCATGCCGAGAAGAATGACCATTCGATGCTATGCCTGCTCGTATTTGTGCCCCACGGTTAGCGAGATCTACACGAATATCAGATTTGTTGAGGAAACCACCCGCAGAGAGAGTTGCAAATTCTAATTCTGAATCTCTGCCAACAACCCAATCCTCGCAACGCAAAAAGTGACCGTCTCCTGCCAAATCATTGATTGTAGCCATCGAAAGAGAACCTTCCACATTTCCCCTAATACGTAAACCAGTCCAACCTGCATCGCCTGAAATCCTGATGACAATGGTAGAGTTGCCAGATGATTCTATGTTTAATTCACCCGAACAGATATGGCCAGAACAACGTAAATCTAGTTCCAATGTTTCATCCTTGAGAACAATTTTCTTGCAAACAGGTGAAATTGCATGGATAAAAGATCGAGCGATTTCATCACTGTCTCCCATCTCTGAGCCTTGGCCCGAAGAGAATCTAATTGGGTCCGAGTTTGGCATCTCAGAAATCTTAGTTGGATGAATCCTCTTCCAAGGAGTGTAGCGCCAAAGGTGTTGAGAGCGGGGAGGAATACTTAGCTGTGGATACTGCATCATCCAATTGCACCCTCCATCTCCAATTCAAGAAGACGATTGAGTTCAACTGCATATTCCATAGGCAATTCACGAGTGAATGGCTCAAAGAATCCATTCACAATCATACCCATCGCTTCTTCTTCACTGTGCCCTCTCGACATCAGGTAGAATAGCTGGTTATTGCTTACCTTAGAGACACTAGCCTCATGCTCTAAATCCGCACTTGAGTTTCCAACTTCCATGGTAGGATAGGTGTCTGATTGACTATCTGCATCAAGCATTAGAGCATCGCATACTACCTTGGATCGGCACCCGTTTGCCTTTGGAGTGACCTGCAACATGCCACGGTATGAAGAGCGCCCTCCGTTCTTTGAAATCGACTTGGATAAAATGTTGGATGTTGTATTTGGAGCAAGATGGTGCACTTTTGCCCCTGCATCTTGGTGTTGTCCTTTACCGGCATAAGCAACTGAAATGACTTCTGCATGTGCCCCTTCTCCTTTGAGAATCACAGCAGGATATTTCATCGTCAACTTAGAACCAATGTTTCCGTCAACCCACTCTATGGTTGCATTAGAATGTGCAATACCCCTCTTTGTAACTAGGTTGTATACATTTGCAGACCAGTTTTGAACGGTAGAATAGCGAATCTTTGCTCCTTCCATAGCGATTAATTCCACAACTGCCGAATGAAGGGATTCTGTGGAATAAGTAGGCGCAGTACATCCTTCTACATAATGAATGGAAGAACCTTCATCAGCGATTATTAGTGTACGTTCGAATTGGCCCATGTTCTTGGCATTAATTCGGAAATATGCTTGAACTGGCATTTCTACATGTACTCCTTTTGGAACATAGATGAATGAACCTCCAGACCAAACCGCCGTGTTTAGGGCAGAGAATTTGTTATCGCTAGCAGGTACAACAGAACAGAAGTATTTCTTCACAATCTCAGGGTACTCTTTCAAACCTGAATCCATGTCTAGGAATAATACTCCTTGTTCTTCTAAGTCCTCTCTTATCGAATGGTAAACTGCTTCAGATTCATACTGAGCTGTTACGCCTCCAAGCCACTTTTGCTCAGCCTCAGGGATACCAAGTCTGTCAAATGTATTTTTGATATCATCTGGAACATCATCCCAATTTTTCTCTGTCCCTTCTGAAGAACGCAAGAAGTATGTGACTGCATCGAAGTCAATCTGATTTAACATGTCGCAATTGCCCCAGGATGGCATTGGCATTTCCATGAAACGATGGTAAGCTTTGACGCGAATCTTAGTCATCCATTCAGGTTCTCCTTTCAATTCTGAAATATCTCTGACTACCTGTTCAGAGAGGCCCTTGTCGAATCTAATGGTTGCATTTTCAGGATCATGGAATCCATAGCGGTAATCGCCCACCGCGTCTCTTGCTGTATCTCCAGACATTTTTTCACCCCTATGCTTCAAGCCAATCATAACCCTTTGATTCGAGTTCAGCGGCTAATTCTGCACCACCTGTCTTGACTATTTTTCCATCGATCATAACATGAACATAATCTGGTTTGACATGGTCAAGTAATCTCTGGTAATGAGTAATTAGAAGGCAGCCTGCGTTTGGAGTAATACTGTTGATTCCTTCGGCCACTACTCGCAGTGCATCGATATCCAATCCAGAATCGGTCTCATCAAGGAGAGCCAAAGTTGGATTTAGCAACAACATCTGTAGAATTTCTAGGCGCTTTTTCTCTCCACCGCTAAATCCATCATTTACATAGCGTGAAAGGAATGATTTGTCCATCTCTAATGCTTCCATGTAAGACTTCAGTTCCGTTCTGAATTCTCTAGCCGTCGGCGCATCATCTCCCCTTACAGCAGATACAGACTTTCTTAGGAAAGTTCCAACTTGAACACCTGGTATCGACGAAGGGTATTGAAAAGAAAGGAACATACCTGCTCTAGCTCTTTCAAAAACCTCCATTTCCTCCAAAGGTACGCCTTTGAATTTTATTTCTCCAGAAGTTATCTCGTACGCAGGGTGACCCATAATCACGTTAGCGAGCGTTGATTTTCCTGAACCATTTCGGCCCATGATTGCGTGAACTTCACCTAAGTTGATTTTCAAGGAAAGGCCCTTGATAATCTCAGTGTCATCCACACTGACGTGGAGGTTCTCGACGCTCAACATCTCGTCTCCCATGCTTACTCCTAGAGTTACCCCTTTATCAATGACTGTACGGACTTTAGTATATACAAAGCGAGGGTTCTTGAACAGAAAACTGAACGCATAGACATGGATGACGACATTCTAGAGCAGTATCGCCTTGAGGCTGCGGCTGCTATGGAAGTCGAAGCCCAACGCAGAATCGCAGAATCAACCGATGTAGAAATGGATGAGAATTTACGAAATACTTCTCTCCATGATGTTGAAGATTTAGTGCCTGCATTACTGGCACGACTTGGCCAGGTTAGAGCCGCTTTAGACGGACACGGAGGGGGAATCGCAG